>Ga0118677_10001527_pt1 | contig 48779 bp, 42 predicted proteins | sample AliMusrvi5mmetaG_FD_86154 | JGI IMG/M metagenome (GOLD analysis project Ga0118677, IMG submission 86154) | reverse complement strand
TTTCGAGCAGCGTCTTGCGGTCGACGATGCTGCGCACGTTGTCCCCGAGTTCACTCAGCACCAGTTCCGCACTGTAGGCCTCGCGAAAGAATCGCCGGTCGATCCAGGCAAGCAGTTTTTCACGGCCCCGGAAGAAGAAGATGGAGAGGGCCATGCAGCCGATAATGGTGGCGAAGACGTCCAGGCTGGCGCCCTGGGGCGCCGAATTCGCCAGGCGGTAGGTGCCCGCGGCGGCGATCAGAACAATCAGGATTCCCTGAATCGCCCGCACTCCGCCACGGGCCAGCGTATACTGCAAACCCTGCCGGATAGCGACGCGCAGTTCGAAGGCGCGATGCACAACCACCACGTAGGCGAGCGAGATGGGGAACAGATTCGTGGCGAACGTGGCAGCCAGCACGACGGCGTTCGGAACGTCCTTGCTGATGAAGACCGAATAGAGAATAACCAGCCCGATGGGGACGAGGGCAGCCATGCCGCCATAGAACAGAATGCGCAGGCGGCGCTTTGCATCGAGATCTTTGGTTGTCGCCCGTTTTTCGCCGAGGGCCCAGAAAAACAGGCTGATGGAGGCAAAGGTCAGGAAGACGAACACGGAACCGGCCTTTTCGAAGTAGGAGATGAACCAGTTCATCTCATTTCCGTAGAGGAATGTGACAAGGCTGCCAGCCGTATTTGCAGCGGTGAACAGCAACAGCGCCACGATCACCAGCCATTTCAAGCCGGGCCAGCGGAGGGAGTACCGCCATTCGTAGGGGAAATAGAGACCAAACAGAAAGATGAAAACAAAGTCGAGGGAGAGAAACACAATGTGAATTGTGTTCAAGGCGACGGCTATGCCAAGCGGCCACTGGGAGAAGCTGACTTTGACGGTAAGAAAGTGGGCGAAGCCAAGAGACAGGCCAAAAAAGATCCAAGCCAGGCGCTCCGCCGGACGCACGGATACGACCCAGAAACCGAGAACGATCAGAAACAACGGAATGCCGCCGCCAGTGAAGAACAGCGTGATGAAGAGCAGAAAGGTGCGTTCCTGTTTTGCCTTGGCGGCGAGGACGAGCAAATGGTCACTGAGCGCGCCGGTCTTCTTGCGAACAGAGAGCCGGAGTGTGTCGCCGGGCTTCTTGCCAAGCAACACCCGCTCCATCGATTCGGTCCCGGCAAAGGGCTGGCCTTCCAGCTTCAGGAGGATGTCGCCGGTTTCGAGACCGGCCTGGAGGGCGTTGTCGCGGACGCCGGCAAGGCTGGGCCAGGGGATATCGAATTTGAAGCCGAGGGAGATATTGGGAGAGGTGTCCAGATAGTCCCGCAGCACCTCCCGGTCCTTGGCCGCTTCGTAGAGCAATGCGATGCCGAAAAACAGCGAGAAGAGAATCCGGAGTCTGGTTCGATTCGGCTGCCGCATATACTTTAGTTCTGTAGCTTAGCAAGGTTTGGGCGCGCAGGAACAGGGCGGCGCGTAGAATCAACAGATCTTCTTATCTTGTACTGAAAACTCCGGCGTGCTAAACTGTTTCCGCCAGTTAGCATAGTTTCAGGAGACCGTCCGTGAAACCTGTCCGTCCGCGCTCATTTCTGGCGGTGATTCTTACCGCCCCATTTCTCCTCATTCCCCCGTCCACGGCTCAAACCCGGCCCGCGGATGGCGCCCCGGCGCCTCTGAGTCCCGCGTTTCAGGAGTATCAGGATAACCTCCGCCGCGGCAGGGTCCAGACACAAACCGACTCCGAGGGCCGGCAGTTCGGCATGCTGCCGCTGACGATCGACTTCTCGCACCTGAGCAGGAATACCGCCAGCGCTGTGACACTGCCTGCCAGCTATGACCTGCGCAAGCTGGGACGGCTGTCGCCGGTGCGAAACCAAGGAGACTGCGGCAGCTGCTGGACCTTCGCCACCATGGCGTCTCTGGAATCTGGCCTGTTGCCGGGCGAAGCACGCACTTTTTCCGAGAACAACCTGAAGAACACGCACGGTTGGGACATGTCGCCATGCAGCGGCGGCACGGGAATGATCGCCGTCGCCTACCTGGCGCGGTGGAGCGGTCCGGTGAACGAGAGCGACGACCCTTACACCACGGTCGATTCCAACAATTCGCCGGCACATACCGCGGCGGCCAAGCACTTGCAGGAGATGAGCATCATTCCGGCACGCAGCGGCGCGGCGGATAATGACGGCATCAAACAGGCTGTGATGAACAACGGCGCGGTGTTCATCTCCATCTTCTATGATTCGGCGAACTACAACGCCGCCACCGCCTCCTACAATTACATGACCGCCGGCACGGACAAGGCGAAGACCCAGAATCACGCCGTGGCGATCGCCGGCTGGGATGACAACTATGACAAGAACCGCTTCACCAATCCCCCGCCCGGCAACGGCGCATTTATCGTGCGCAACAGCTGGGGGACGGGATGGGGCGAAGCCGGCTACTTCTATATGTCCTATTACGATGCAGTGGCAGGCGTCCAATCGCCTTCGTTCTCTTTTCAGACGGCGGAGTTGGCATCCAACTGGTCGCGCGTTTATCAGTACGATGAGTTGGGCTGGACCAATGGCTTCGGCTACGGCTCAGAGACGGCGTGGTTCTCGAACATCTTCACAGCTGCGGGCACGGAATCCATTGGGGCCGTGAGCTTCTACACCATGTCTCCGAATGCGACGTATTCGGTCAGCCTCTACACGGGAGTAGACGGCACGCCGACCAACGGGACCCTGGCGGGGACCACCACCGGCGCCATCGCCTCGCCCGGCTATCATACGATCAAGCTGAGAACCGCGGCGGCGGTGACCGCAGGAGGCAAGTTTTCTGTCGTGGTGAAGCTACAGACTCCGGGCAACAAATATCCGGTGCCGTTGGAATACGCGGTATCTGGCGCCACCAGCGGAGCCACCGCACACCCTGGAGAGAGCTTTACCAGCAGCGATGGCACCACGTGGAAAGACATCACCAGTTCAATCGCCACAGCTAACGTCTGCCTGAAGGCGTTCTCCAACAAGGCAGGCTCGGGCAACGTGCAGGTGGCCGTGACCAGTAATCCGCCGGGACAACCGATGATCGTGGACGGCACCACCTACACCAGTTCGAAGCTATTCAGTTGGGCGACCGGCAGCACCCATACGCTCGACATCGGCGCCACGCAGGCCAGCGGCGGCATTCGCTACCAGTTTGCCAACTGGAATGACGGCGGCAAGCAGGCACACAGCATCTCCATCGATCAGGCTGGAACGTTCACAGCCAACTTCACCACCCAGTATCAGTTGACCGGCGGCCCCTCGCCGTCCGCGGGCGGTAAGGTGACGGTATCGCCAGGGACGGCCGATTTCTACTACAACAGCGGCACGGCCATTCAAGTGACGGCCACAGCATCGGCCGGTTATGCGTTCGACGGGTGGACCTCCGGCGCCAGCGGCACGGCGAATCCAGTGACGATTACGATGAGTCAGCCGGTCAACGTGGTGGCGGCCTTCCGCAGCGCCACGGCGACGATTGTGACCTCGAGTCCGGCAGGGCTGAGCGTTCTAGTGGACGGCACGGCATATACAACGCCGCATAGCTTCAGTTGGGCGGCCAACAGCAGCCACACCGTCAACCTGACGTCACCGCAGGGCACGGGCACTCGCTATGTATTTTCGAAGTGGAGCGATAGCGGAGCGCAGAGCCACACCATCACAGCGACGGCCGCGGGGGGCACCGTTACCGCCACGTTCAATACGCAATACCAGTTGACTGGGCAGGTGACGCCGGCGGGGAGCGGAACGCTCTCGGCAACGCCCGGCGCGTCGGACGGCTATTACGCGGCGGGAACTTCGGTGAGCGTGAAGGCGACTGCGAACGCGGGCTATACGTTCAGCCAGTGGACAGGCGCGCTTGCCGGGTCCACCAATCCACAGGCAGTGACAATGAACGGTCCGCGTTCGGTGGGAGGGTCGTTCGGTGCGGTTGCGAGCGGCCTTTCGAATGACGAGATCGGTGGTGCGGCGGCTATCGCCAGCCTGCCTTATAACGGATCGCTGGCGACACGCGGCGCATCGCTGAACACGACCGATCCGTCACACACCTGTACCGGAGCCAAGGACTCACGCACGGTCTGGTACAAGTTTGTTCCGGACTTCTCGGGCGTGGCGAACATCAGTACGCTGGGCAGCGACTATGACACGGTATTGTCGGTCTATCCGCTGGCGGGTGGCAACGAGACGGCGTGTAATGACGATGCCAATGAGTTGACCAACACCTCGGCGGTTTCGATTGGAGTCACCAAGGGACAGGGCATCCTGATTGAAGTGAGCGCTTACGGCGGCACCGGCATCGGCGGGACGATGAAGTTGAACATCACCGGCCAGGCGCTGGCCGTGGCGACTAACGACGAGATCGGCGCGGCGTCGAAAATAGCGAAGCTGCCATCGAGCGTTTCGATGATCGCCAGAACCGCGACCGAGAACAAGACCGATCCGACGCACTCGTGCACCGGCTCGAAAGACGGCAAGACGGTGTGGTTCAAGTATGTCGCGACCTACGACGGCTGGCTGCGCGTGAATACGATCGGCAGCGACTACGATACCGTGCTGACCGGCTACTCCGGAGTGACCGGCGAGGAGTTGGATTGCAACGACGATATTGACGATTCGACCATGGCATCGCAGATCCAGATCCCAGTAGAGAATGGGGTGACCTACTACTTCCAGGTCAGTTCGTGGGATGCGGGTTACGCCGGCCTGCTGGTGTTGAATTCCATGTCAGAGGGAGTTCGGCAGGTGAACGACGAGATCGGTGGTGCGGTGGTGATCTCCAGCCTGCCCACCACGTTGCAGGAAGATACCGTGGATGCCACCGAAGCGGATGACGATCCGGTCCATAGCTGCACCGGCGCGGCCGATGTGCGGACGGTGTGGTTCCGCTACACGCCGACGTTCACGGGGACGCTGCGGATCAATACCTTCGGCACCGATTACGACACCGTGCTTTCGGTCTATGACGGCGATTCAGGGGATGAGTTGGGGTGCAATGACGACGCGACCGACGACACGTTTCAATCGGCGGTGGACTTGAAAGTGAAGGCGGGCACAACCTACTGGATCGAGGTCAGTGAGTATGACGATGAGTATGCCACCGGCGGGACGCTGTTCCTGAACCTGGTGGGCTCGGGAGGTAGTGTGGGGTTGGAGAAGCCGCAGCCGAAGCCGGCGCTTAAGGTGATGAAGAAAAGCCGGCCATTGGTGGGCACTGTAGGATTTGAACCTACAACCAGCGGATTATGAGTCCCTCCTTGCGGCGTCTATGGAGACCTATGACGTTTTCTTTCAATATGTTCTGACCGCATCCACGTCCACGATGGACATCATGAAATACAGCGAAATTCTCTGTTGGCTGTCAGCGTGGCTGTCAGGATTCAATGAGCTCCTGGTTCATCAAACGTTGGGATAGAAGGGAATTGTTCGAGCCTGTGGCGTCCACGGTGTCAGTTTAAGGCCATAGAACACCACCAAGTTTCATTGGCTGCTTGCAATGCTCGACTTAATGGAGCCGTTTTGGAGCAAAGGTGCATGACAATCTCAGTGACTGCCCGTGTGGCCTGGCCGATGTGCGGAAGCGGGCCGTTCTTTATACTCGAATCCAATCTTGGAAACCATGCTTGCCTGGTTCCGAAAATTCCATCGATCATAATCCATCACTCCGGGAAATGCCGCTGAAGGACGTAGCCGCTCAGCGCGGCTGTCAACTTGTCAAGACTTATGCTGACCGGGCATGCAGAACAAACGATCGCGGGCCAGCTCTGCATGTGTTGGTGCAGGATGCGAGGCGAGAAGGATTTGACGATGTTGTGTTCCAAAGTTTGACCGCTTCGCGCGCAGCCTGAAGCTCTTCATATCAACACTGTCGCCCTTTCACAAACTTGGCATTGATGTCGATTCACTCTGTGAACAATTTGACAGCAGCAGCGAGGCCGGGGCAAAGGAACTAGGAACGCTGGCGACGTTGGCGAACATTGATCGCGATTTGAAGATTGAACAGACCAGGGCGGGCATGGAGTTTGCGCAACAGCATGGGTCGAAGTCAGGGCGACAAATTGGAAGGCGGCGGGTGACGGTTGATTGTGATCGCATCATTGAATTGAGGCGGCAAGCGAATTCTTGGCCGGCGATTGCTGACGAATTGAGGGCCAGCCCAACCACCGTGCGAAGAGTATGGGCAGGTGCGCAAACCTGCGGTGTCGCAAGGGCTTATGAGACCCCACGTTCGTGTTTGATGCATCGCCTCCCTCAAAGAGCCGTATGATCAAAACCTTGTGCGGATAGAATGAGAGTAGCTGTAGTGCCTCGAGCTTTGATGAATGGCTCGTCCAGGTGACTATCGGAACGGCGGACCAGATAAGAGTCTACTTCAGATGGAAAGCAACAAATGGCAACTCGCGGAAAGGTTCTTTCATGAAGCGCTGACGCTTGGACCGGCGGAGCGCCAACTGTACTTGCGTTCGGTGTGCAAAGGGGATGAGGAACTGCTGGCAGAGGTCAATTCGCTGCTTGATTCGTTTGATTCCAGCAATGATCAGCCGGTTGCGCCCTCCGTCGCACGGCCCTCCGCGGACTTCGAGTCTGTCGGCCCCTACCACCTGGAGAAGTTACTTGGAGAAGGCGGCATGGGCGCAGTCTATCTGGCCAGCCGCGCGGATCAGGAATTCGACAAGAAAGTTGCCATTAAATTAATACGCCGTGGACCGGGTTCCGACGCTCTGCTGGGCCGTTTTCTCAAAGAGCGGCAGATACTCGCCGGGATGGAGCATCCGAATATCGCCCGTTTGCTGGACGGTGGGACCGACAATGGCCGGCCATACCTCGTCATGGATTATATCGAGGGCGAGCGGCTTGATCACTACTGCGATCAACGCAGGCTGACTCTGCCCGGCCGGTTACGCCTGTTCCGCAAAGTGTGCGCCGCCGTTAACTACGCACATCAACACCTGGTTGTGCATCGCGACCTCAAGCCAACCAATGTATTGGTTTCAAGCGATGGGGAGCCCAAACTGCTGGACTTCGGAATTGCCACCGTCCTGCAATCCACGGCCGGCGGTACAGACCTGACAGCCACTCAGGGACAGTTTTTCACCCCACAGTATTCCAGCCCGGAACAGATCCGCGGCCGCCGCGCAACAGTGGCCAGTGATACCTACTCGCTGGGAGTGATTCTTTACGAATTGCTGTGTGGTTTTCACCCCTATCAGGCTGATACCGATAGTCCGGTAGACCTTATTACGGCTATCGTGGCTGGTGATCCGCCGATGCCAAGTTCCGCCGCAACCGGCACGGCGGCGGAAAACAAAGACAGCGCGAAAGTGGGAAGGCAAGACCCGGCGCAACTCGCCGCGCTGCGCGGTGAGACGCCCGAATCCCTGCGCAAGACGCTGCGCGGCGATCTGGACAGCATCGTTATGAAGGCGCTGGCGAACGATCCGAAACAGCGTTACAGTTCGGTGGAGCAATTCTCCGAAGATATCCGGCTGTACCTGGACGGGTTGCCGGTGATGGCGGTGGAAGGGTCCTCCAGCTATCGCTTCAAAAAGTTCCTAAAGCGCCACAAGGCAGGTGCGGCGGCCACTGGCTTTGCCGCGTTGTTATTGATAGCCGGCCTGGCAGGAATCCTGTGGGAGGCGCACATTGCGAAGATTGAGCGTACGAATGCTGAGGCGCGATTCGATGACGCACGCAAACTGGCAAGGTATTTGATCTTCGAGTTGTACGGTTCGGTCCAGAGACTTCCGGGCGCGACTCCGGTGCAGGCAGAAATGGCCCAACGATCGCTCGAATACCTCGACAAACTCGCCGCCGTGAAGTCAGACGATCCCGAACTCCGCTGTGAGACGGCGGAGGGATACATTCGCCTGGGAGATATCCTTGGGGATCCGTTTCAACCGAATCTGGGCAAGTCGCAGGATGCGCTATCGAGCTATCGCAAGGCGATTGCACTGGTGGAACCGCTGGTAGTTCGAGATCCCAACTATCGCCGCGCAAAGTCGGTCCGCGGACAGGCTACCCTGCGGATGGGTGGAATCCTGACATTCAGCGGACAGCGCAAAGAGGGCGTCGCTGCGATGAAGTCCGCCGCGAAGGACTTTACCTTCATCTCGGATGCTGCGGAAACAGACCCGAAGCGGAGAATCGACGCCGGTGACGCCTACTATGTGCTGGGACGCCAACTGAGCCAGTCCGGCGGGTGGGTTACTGCCGGAGACAAAGATGAAGCTTTGATGTATTTGCAAAAGGGGTTGGAGCATTTCGAGGCCGCGCTTGCGTTGGCGCCGGGCAACACCCTCGCTCTGCGGAAGATCTCGCTTTCGAACAGAATTATTGCCGGTATCGTTGCCGTGTCAGACCCACAGAAGGCGATCGGGATGTATGAGACTGCGCTGAAGGCGATTCATGATCTTCCGGAATCGGACCGGTCCGGGGATGGAAGCGATCCGCGCAGGAACCGCGCAGGCATATTGCTGAACCTCGGTTGGGCACAAGGCCAGGTGAACGATTACAAAAATGCCATTTCGTCACTCAGCGAGGCACGGGACATTCTTAAAGCGTTTTACGAACTCGACCCGCAAAACACGGCGAACATCTATCACCGTTCCGCCTCCTATCGAAGCTTGGGAATTGTTTACGGGTACGCGGGAAACAAGCAGGCCTCTATCGAGAATTTCAAACTTGCGGTGGAGATGTTCGATAAACTCCTCAAGCGCGATCCCGGTAACGAAACTTACCAGACGGTGCGGGCTGAAGTGCAAATGAGAATTGGAAACCTGCTGGCGGAGACCGGCCAGCCATTGGAAGCCGCAACCTGGATGGCATCCGGACTGGATTACACCCTCAGGCAGGCCAGGCGGCCTGACGCGAACTTCAGCCAACTCAGTGAGGCCGCGCGCTACCTCACCCATAGCAAAGTGAAGAGTCTGCGCAACTACCCGCTCGCGCTGCAATTTGCGCGTAAGGCGGCCGAACTCACCAAATTCAAGGACCCGTTAATTCTTGAGTACCTCGCCTCCGCCTACTGGTGCAATGGTGACTTCGACGCGGCACACGATGCAGTCGAAAAGGCCCTCAGCTTTATGGCCCCGACCCAACCGGGCGCGACCCCATCGCGGGGACGCCAGGCGCTGGAAGAGATGGAAGCCAGCATCCGCGCGCACAAGAAGCCCGACAGCTAAAGCAACATTTCCTGCGCAGAGTCGATAAGATGTCAAGCAATGTCACGTTTGCATAACGGCTTGATTAAACCCCTACGGGTGAGCCTCGCCCTGGCAATGCTGTTCTTCGTGTGGGCACCATGTGCCATCGCCAACCGCGCGGCTTTGCGGGCATACGCAGCGGGCGATCGCAATCGGGCGTTCCAGCTCTGGATGCAAGACGCAAAGGGTGGTGACATCGATGCGCAGTACCACGTGGCGATCTTCTATCGCGATGGCGAAGTGGTGGGCAAGGATCCGGCGGAAGCAATGCGCTGGCTCAGGCGAAGTGCTGAAGGCGGCTTCGATACAAGCCAGATGGAGCTTGGACGATTCTACGCGACTGGATTTGGAGTCGCCGTCGATGGCGCCGAGGCCCGCAAGTGGTACGAGAAGTCCATCGCACAAGGCAATATTCGTGCGAAGAATCTGCTTGGGTTGCTCTGTCTGAATGGACGCGGCGTGCCGCAGGATTACGGCCTGGCGTACCGGTTGTTTCTGGAAGCCTCCGGCGAGATCAGTGCGGCCGCCTATAACGTGGCACTGATGCATGAGAACGGACGCGGGCGTCAGGTGGACCTGGTGGAGGCGGGCGCATGGTATTCCATTGCCGCCGATGAAGGCGAGCCGGGAGCGAAAGAGAAGCGCTACGAGATCATGCGGAAGCTCTCTCCGAAGCAGACCACTCAAATGCATTCGCGGGCGCGTGATCTGGATTTTGAACGCTTCGTGCGTGGTATGGAGTGGAACTGGGAGGAGACTCTAGGGATCGTCAGCCTGTGCCTGGTGATGCTGCAACTGAGTATTCATCTCATTGGCTATTTCCATCGCAGGGCCTCTGCGGGAAATGCGCCGGAGCTGGACGGACATTTCTCCGCCATCGCCGGCAATGGTTTCGGGCGGTGGTTTCTTCTCTACAGGCCGCAAAACACAACCAGCGCTGTTCTGCACGCCCTCTTTTTCGCATGCCTCCTGGCGGCGCCCGGCGCGTGGATCGCGCTCTTCACCATTTCCATCCGGCAACGCACCTTCACCGCGGCCATCTGCTTCACTATCCTGCTGCCACTGCTGCGATGGGCTGCCGTCGCAGTCGACAAACACGCGGTCAGGACGCACTCCAGACCGAGGGGTACCCGATGACATGCGACAGTGCAGATCCTTTGATCGGCGTGGTGGCGGGTCCATTCCGGCTGCTCAGGAAGGTCGGCGAAGGCGGCATGGGCGCCGTCTATTATGCGGAGCGTATCGCTGATTTCGAACAGCAGGCAGCCGTGAAACTGCTGCTGGAAGGCCATGGCGACAAGGAAGTAGCGGCCCGCTTCCATGCCGAGCAACAGGTTCTGGCTGCACTGAACCATCCGAATATCGTCCGGCTGCTCGATGCCGGAACAATCGAAGGTGGCATCCCTTACATCGCAATGGAGTATGTCGAAGGCGAGCCCCTCGATCAATACTGCGACCGGACAGGGCCTTCCCTGGATCAGCGACTGCGGCTTGTCATGGCGATGCTGGATGCGCTCGACTACGCGCATCGCCGCTTTCTGGCGCACTGCGACCTCAAGTATTCCAATGTATTGGTAGATACGAATGGCGCTGTCCATCTGCTCGATTTCGGCATCGCCAAATTACTCAATCTATCCCACTACGGAATCGAAGATCCGTTGACCCGTCACTTCAGGCCGTTTACGCCTGAATTCGCAAGTCCGGAGCAGTTGTTGGGACGTCCGCTCACCGCAGCCACCGATGTCTACACCACAGGAGTGCTGCTGTATAGCCTGCTGAGCGGCGAGCATCCGTTTGAGGAGATCGTCATGCAACCGTTGACGCTGCTCAAGCACATCTGTTCGGTCGACCCCGAGCCACTTAGCCATCGTGCCCGGCGGCGAAAGACCGCGCAGAACTTTTCGCAGCCTCTGGATGAGGACCTCGACGCCATTGCGGCAAAGGCCCTGCGTAAGGATCCTGATGATCGCTACCGGTCCGCGGCTGAATTCAAAGACGATCTGCAGCGATATCTCGACAATCTTCCCGTTCATGCGCGGCAGGGTTCGCTGCGCTATCTCGTTTCTAAATTCGTCCGGCGCAATACCGGTCTCGCAGTGGCCGGCCTGGCGCTGGTGATCGCGCTGCTTGCCGGCGCCACTGGCACGGTATGGGAAGCCGTGCGTGCAAGAAATGAACGGACGCGCGCCGAAGCTCGATTCAAGGACGTCCGCAAACTGGCCAACGCACTGCTTGCGACCTATCACGAAAAAGTGAAGAGCTTGCCCGGTTCGACCAACGCACAACAGTTATTGGTGACGAAATCCCTCGGCTATTTGGAGAGCCTCGCCGCGCAAGGTGGATTAAACCGGGAACTGGCTGCTGAAATCTCCGGAGGCTACGCGCGGCTGGCCGCGATTCAAGGCAGTCCGTATGAGAACAACCTGGGGCAGCCCGCGGAGGCGCTGCTCACGCTCGAAAAAGCGGTGGCGCTGGCCAAGCCAGTAGCCGTGCAACTGCCCGCGGACTTCGAGGCGTTTCACTCCCTGGCCCAGGCGCAGGACATCCGCGGTGACGTCCTCTTCTCCATGGGACAGGCAAAGGAGGCAGCGGCATCGTCCCAGATAGCCGCTGGCATCTATGAGCAACTGATCAAGGTTCGCCCTCAGGATGCGGACCTCCTCATGGAAGCAAGCGGCAGCCATGAAGGGCTTGGCGACAAACTGGGCAGCGGAGGCCTTTCCAGCCTGATGGACACGGATGGCGCTATACGCCATCTGAACCGTGCACGCGAAATCTCTGCGATGGCGGCGAGCGTTGCTCCAAAGATGCTGCGCCCGCGACGAGGTGCGGCGCTGCTGTACATGAAAATCGCCGACATCACCTGGGAGTCGGATCAACAGGCGGCGTTGGAGCTATACGCAAAGAGCAAGGCCGCACTGGACCGCCTGATGCCTGAGGAACAGTCGCAGTATGCAACTCGGCGCGTTCGCACGTTCGTGCTTCGTCACAATGGAGATGCACTTCTGGAACTTGGCCGCAACGAAGAGGCACTAAAGCGCTACGAGGAATGCCGGAGCATCGTGGAGTCGGACTATGCAATGGATTCCGGCAATAGCCGTGCACAATGGGATATCTCGGTTCTTCTGCACTCGCTTGCCGCGGCGCTGCAGCCGTTGGGACGGCACCGGGAAGCGATCTCCTATCTGGAGAAACTGAAAACGATGATCGCAAGTATGCGAGGAATGCAGACTTCCACACGGCTACAGAACACCTTCGGCGAAGCGCTCTTAATGCAAGCAGTATCGAAACAGGCGCTAGGCGACAGCGCCGGCGCGGAAGAGTCGGCCAGGCAGGGACTCGCCATATACGACAAGCTGGCTACAAACCCCGATTTGTCTCCACAGAATCTTGTCAGCATCGGCGGGACATTGCTAACGCTTCAACCCGCTCATCTACAGGACCCCAAGCGCGCCCTTCAGGCACTCGGTCTCGCGACAAAGAACGGAGCTGCCGGGCCGCCCCTTACCAAAGCGGTCTATATTCAAGCTCTACTGCGAAACGGGGAGACCGCGAAAGCTCGTGAGCTCGCGAATGCCCTTCTGTTAGAGATCGCCGGCACCAAAGGGAATTCGTGGTCCTACCATAAGACCCGAAAGAAGCTTGACGAAATATTGAGGGCCAACCCCTGACACATTTCCCCTCGAAATCTCGCTGTATCAGTTTAGACATTCCATAAGCAGAAAGGGTGGAGAGTTTGTCCGGAAAAAACGACAGTCCGACATGGCAGCCCGACCTTCGCTCCGGCTTGCTGATCGGCGGCCGCTTCGTGCTGCTTGACCAGATCGGCGAAGGCGCGACCAGCACGGTCTACAAGGTCCGCGACAACGCCAACCAGCAGATCCTCGCCTTGAAAGTGCTCAAGGAATCGGCCGCCCGCCATCCGCGGTTCGCCGAATGTTTCCATCGGGAATTGAATATCGGACGGCAGCTGGATCACCCCAACGTGGTGCGGATCTATGAAGCCGGCCAGCACGAGAACTGGCTGTACCTGGTGATGGAGTACATCAACGGCCGCACGCTCGCAGACCTGCTTCACATGACTGCCCGATTCCGGCTGGAGGAGTTCGAACCGCTCTACCGGCAGCTTCTCGACGCCCTCCAGTGCATGCACTCACTGGGGTTGGTGCATCGGGATATCAAGCCCGGCAACCTCATGTTCTCGGCCTCAGGCGTCTGGAAGCTCATGGATTTTGGAATCGCTCGCGAAATGGGCGCAACCGCAACCACAGGCTCCACGATGGGTACACCTGACTACATGAGTCCGGAACGCCTGCTCGGGAAACCTGCGACCCCGACCTCCGACATCTATGCCGCCGGAATCGTGTTTTTCGAAGCGCTAGCGGGAACAGTCCCATTCCAGAGCATGCAACCGCTGGAGCGTTGTACGACGCAGCCGCCGTCTTTGCGCGACAGCAGGCCGGATGCGCCTGAATGGCTGCATCGGCTGATCGACCGTTGCCTCGCGCCCAGATCGGAGGATCGCTACCAGCGGGTAGAGGACCTGCTTCGAGAGACCGGTGACTTTACGCCAGCCGCGCAGATGCCCGTCGAGGCCGCGCCCGCGCAGGTCGCACCGCAACCACCGCAGGTGATGCGTACGCTGACGGAATCCTATGGTCCGGCGCCCGGAGATCTGCAATCCGCCTTGAGCCTGATGCTGGAATTGCTGCGGAGACTGGAAGACATGCAAGCTTCCGGCGTTGCCCATGAGGCACTCACGCCGCACAATATCTTTCTCACGCCGGACGGCATGCTTGAGATCATGTCCCGCCAGGACTCCAGGCGGCGCGATACGTTGATCGTCTCCAATCCCAAATACTCCGCTCCGGAGTTTCTGCGCGGGCGTCCGCCGCGCGAAGCCGCCGAGTTGCAACGCGCCGACATCTACATGCTGGGCTTCCTGATCTACGAGTACTTGATTGGCCAGGATCATTTTCAGCGGGAGTTCGCTGCGTTGAAAGACCAGGGGACCGACCTTGGCTGGATGCAGTGGCATTCCGATCCCACCTTGCGCCCGCGCACCCTGGCCGAAATCCTGCCCCAGTCGCCTGCACTACTATCAAGCCTGCTTGCCTGCATGCTGGAGAAAGATCCAGCCAAGCGGCCTGAAGGTTACCAGGATGTGATGAAGAGCGTTCAGGATGTGATGCGCCGTACACGCTCTACCCAACAGATCCAGCTACCGAAACCGCCTTCGAGCCCAAAGCCGGCATCTGTGCGAAAGATGAATGAGACACTGGTGGTGGTTCTGGCGGCGGCGGGTACCTTGCTGCTGCTCAGTGCGGTGTTGACCGCTGCCCACTATTTACACCTGTTCGGGATATGATCCGGTTCGCGTCCTCAAGGCCGCGCTGACTCTGGTCAGGCAGGGGTTCGAGAGCGGCGGCGGAAGCGAACAGCCGCCGTGCTTCCAGCGCGGCTTCGAACGCATCCTTGCTATTACTCAATGACATCGCCAAACGCACCAGCAGCAGGGCATGCACACGCATTGTCGCGGTGGAGCTTCTCTGGAGTGCAGGTGATTCATTCAATATTCGCAAACCAGATCGCACCAGGGCTATCGAATCCTCTTTGCTCTTGTTGAGTCCGGCGAGTTGCAGGTAAGCCCCTGCCAAATCCTGCCGCACACCCTGCGACTGCGGAACCAGCTTTAGCGCCCGCTGGTTGAGTTCTGCCTGGCGTGAGAATTGCACCTCCGCCGCTTGCGGATCGGCTTTAAGCAGCAGGTTTCCGAGAAAGCCATGCAACGACGCGCACTCCACTATCAATGGAAAATCCGATCCCACAGAATTCACGATTTGAGACATGGAGGCGGTGGAACTTTCGATGAGTTGTACCCCTTCGTTTCCTTTGCCGTTGCGCACCAGGGCCTTCCCAAGATTCCCCGCCGCCAGTGCCGCCAGCCTCGCATTGCCAGCGGAATTCGCCAGGGCCACCGCTTTGCGGAGCGTCTTCTCCGCAGCCTCCGGCTCATGCAGCGTTTCCGATTGCAGGTTCCCGAGCCGGGCCAGCGCCTCGACCACGTCTCCGGTGAGAGCCGTGTCGTCGGGGGCTTCACGCTGCAACCGGTCTAGATAAGTGAGCGATTCCGTTACCAGCGATTTCTGTACGTCCGTCGAACCAGGCAAGCCCCGCACGGCATCGTAAAACTCAAAGAGCAGGCTTCGCGTCAGGCTGCGGACATCGCGAACGCCTTGACGGGCTCGCTGCTCTTCTGCCCGCGCCACTCGTGCCGCCGCGCTGGTGGCTGCCAGGCCTGCGGCCAGTGCGGCCAATACCAGCGCCCCGCCAGCGAATTCGAACCGCCTGCGCCACAGCAACCGCTTCGCGCGATACACGCGGGTTTGCTCGCGCGCAGATACAGGCCGTGATTCCAGGACGCGTCTCAAATCGCCGGCGAACATGGCAACCGACGGATAGCGTTCTTCCGGATCGGCCATCAGCGCTTTCAAAACGACGGCATCCAGGTCGGCTCCCACGCCACGCCGTATTTGCGAAGGCGCACGCGGCGGCTTATTCCGGACGCGGTCAAACAGTTGCCCGTCAGCCGGCAGATCGTACGGTGTTCGTGCGGTGATCAACTGGTACAGAATCACGCCCAGCGAGTAGACATCGGACGCCGCGGAGGCAACGCCGCCAGCCAGCTGTTCCGGACTCGCGTACTCAGGCGTGCAGGCCCGGAATCCCATTTGCGTGAAGCGGCTTCTGTCTTCCGCCGATTTCGGATTGACCAAGGTGGCCGTTCCAAAATCCAGTAGCTTGGCCTGTCCATCCGAGGTCATCAGGATGTTGCCCGGCTTCAGGTCGCGATGCACCACAAGATTGCGATGGGCGTAGTCCACCGCGGCACACACCTGCAAAAAGAGGGCGAGTAGTTCGGGCAGGGCTGGCTTCCGTTGCTCCACGTAATGATCCAGCCTGGGGCCATCCACGAACTCCATTACCAGATACAACTCACCGCTATCGCTGATGCCGCCATCCAGGAGCCGTGCGATATTCGGATGATTCAACGACGCCAGTACCTGCCTCTCGCTCTTGAATCGTTCGCTCATGAGAGTGGAGACAAGCCGTGAACCCATCACCTTGATAGCAACCTGTTGCGCGATCTCTCCACCGTTGCGCGACGCAAGGTAAACGGCGCCCATGCCGCCACGGCCCAGCAGCGAGTCGATCCGGTAGTTACCCAATACGCGCCCTAACCACCGATCGGCTTTTTCTGCCGGCGGAACTCGCGGTTCAGTAGAGCTGCCCTCATCTTCAGCCGCAGCCAGCAACGACTCTACATCCGCCTTCAGCTCTGCGTCATCGATGCAGCAGGAATCGAGAAATTCCTGTTGCTCATCAGCAGGGAGCGATTGAACCTGGTGAAACAGCTCCTCCATGCGCTGAAAGCGTTCCGGTGTGGTTTCCTGGGCCATTACTGCATCTCACTCCGCCGGTTTTCCACGCAACTCGCGGTAGATCCAACCGCGAATGAACTTTAGGTCACGATCAACGGTGGCCTTTGAGATCTTCAGATTGTCCGCGATCTCTTCCACATTGCAGGCAAGAAAGAAACGCAACTCCACGATCCGGGCCTTGCGCTCATCGAGTTGTTCCAACTTCTCCAGCGCTCGGTCAAGATCGATGATGTCGGAATCGCGCTGCCCCAGCCACGACAGGTCATCGGAGAGGGGCAGCTTCATAAAGTCCCCGCCTCTGCGCTGCGCACCATGCGACCGGGCATAGTCCACCAGAATCATTCGCATTAGCTTTGCCGCGAACGTGAAAAAGTGCGCTCGGTCTCCCCAGGCGTTCGCCCCGCGTTGCTGCACCAGCCGGAAATACAACTCGTGCAGCAATGCAGTTGGCTGGAGCGTGTGGTCGCCGCGCTCGCGCCGCATCAAGCCCGCGGCGATATTGCGCAGCTCGGAGTAGACGAGCGGCATGAGCTGTTCAAAGGCATCGCGGTCGCCTTGCCGCCAGTCATGCAGGAGCCTCGTAATTTCGCCAGGACGTTGCTCGCTCATTTCAGGAATGGATTCCCTGATTGTAGGTTAATTTGCGGCATCATGCTTCAACTTTTTGGCAATGCGCGAGGCCATGCGTTTCCCGCCGTCTCCGGACGATCCGAAGTAGGTCTTGCGATCTCCGGCCTCAGCGCTCCACAGCGCCTTGCGCTGTTGGGGTTCGATGATCGTAACCGAGACTTTCTTCTTGCCGCTAATTCCCAGGATTCTTCCCGCCGAGCCGACCACCGCCGGGCCACGAGCCTCATCCTCCATGACGATTTCCATCACCGCATCCGCGCCGCCCGGGCCTGATAACAGCTTGAAGCGATCACCTAACTCGCTCTTGATTTCCACCCGCAGTGTTTGATCGAAGTTCTGCGGCATGGGCCGCACATAGAGTGACTTCACCTCGCCCAGGCTGTGAATCGCCTTGCGCACTGGCGGGGCAGACTGCGCAACCGGAGGCGGGGCGGATGCAGGTGGTGCCTGCGCCACCACAACCTCGCTCTTCAAGCTGGTTCCGACCAATTGCAGCAACGGGTCTGACGCGCCCGCTGATCGCAACTCTTTCGTCCTGGCGTCGGTAAGCTTGAAATTCACGCCGCGTTGCTGAACGGATTGAGCTACTACCGGCACGCCCACCGAGCCTCCGATCTGAACGGCTTTCAGTAATCCGATGTAGTGGATCGGGCGGGGACCAACTGCCGATGCGCTTACCGGGCCATCTGAGAGTTCCAATGCCGCCAGCACATCGGCCATATTCGGTTCCGATTGCGTGGCAAGGGGAGCGGATGCCGCTTTGGATTGAGGTTGTCTCGCTGGCGCCTGAGGCGGGGGTGCAGGCGTTGCAATAACGACAGGCGGTGGATTGGCAGGGCCGGGCGAGAGGATCACGGCGGGCCCCAACGGCTCAATTTGACTCTGCTGGACGGGCGCGGCCGAGGCCGACTCTGCCGCCGGCGCTACCGTCACCTTGGGCTTCTCGGAAAACAGCAGCTTCCAGATCCCCCACCCGCCTGCACCGGTAGCCAGCACCATGACCATTGCCGCGGCAGCAAGTAAGCCGGCCTTTAGCCCGTTCCTCTTTCGGGCGATCACGGGAGTGGAAGACTCCGGGGGTTCCTCCGCGAGTCTGGTCAGCTTCTCGCCTCCTTGCAGGGGCATGCCGGTGGTCCGCACCGCAATTCGAACCTGCGCCGCAAACGTCGCCGCATCGGGATACCGGTCCGCAGGATCCTTCGATAGCGATTTCATCAGGACGGCCTCAATCACCGGGGGGAGTTCCACCCCGATTTCGCGAGGTGCAAGCGGCTTCTGCTCCAGCTGGGCTTTGATGATTGCAAAGTCCGTGTCCGCCTCGAACGGCAGGCGGCCGGTCAGCATCTCATAGAACACGACGCCCAGCGAGTACAAATCACTCCGTGCATCGGCGGGTTGGCCCAAGGCGCGCTCCGGTGCAAGATACTCGAGCGTCCCAACCAACCGCGCTTCCCTCGTCAGCCGGGCTGTGTTGAGCACTCTGGCGATTCCAAAATCGGTGATCTTCACGCGGCCATCTGACATGAGCATGATGTTCGCGGGCTTCAAATCGCGGTGCAGGATTCCCATCTGATGCGCATGCTGAATCCCTTCCAGCACCCACAGCAGTACCTCGACGGCGCTCTGCCATTTCATTGACCCATGCAGCCGGATCAGATGCTCCATCGTTTCGCCAGGTACAAACTCCATGGCCATGAACAACTCATCGCCTTCCTTGAAGAAGGTAAATAAAGTGGCGATGGCAGGATGGTTCAATCGCGCCAATGCGACGGCTTCGCTGCGGAAGCGCTCCACCGTTTCCGGATTGCGGGCGATCTCCGGCTTCAGGACTTTAATGGCGACATTGCGTTCCACCATCTGGTCCACAGCGCGGTACACGGTGCCCATTCCGCCTTCGCCGAGCTTTTCGACGATCTGGTAATTTCCAACTACGCGCCCGATCATGATCGCTCCGCCTCCGGATCGCCGGAGCCACCGCCCTTCAGGTGCATGATCACGACGGTGGAGTTGTCCGATACGGACCGCTCGATCGCCAACCGGATCAACTCATCGCAGGCCTCCTGTGGTTCGTGGCTGGTGGCGATCTGGTTGAGTTCGTCATCGCTGATGGTTTCGTACAACCCGTCAGAACAGAGCAGCATCCTGTCTCCCGGGCGCAATGGAAACGGGGTGCTCCACTTATCCACCTCCAACTGTGGATGTGTGCCCATCGCCCTCAGAATCACATTCCGGTCCTCGTGGTATTTGGCCTGGGCCATCGTCAGCAGGCCTTGCTTTACCAGGGCCATCGTTGCCGAATGATCTTCTGTCATGCAGTAGATCTGACCGCCTCGTAAAAGGTATGCGCGGCTGTCGCCGGCATGCGCCAGGTAGGCCATTCCATTGACGATGGCCACTGCCGTACAAGTGGTTCCCATGCCGGTGAGTTTGCCGTTCTTGCGCGCGACCTCGAAGATATCGTGATTGGCTGCTTCGAAGCCGGCGAGGAGTGCTTCCTGCGGATTGGTATCGGCGCCATAGTAGATTTCAGGCACCCGGCTCGCGGCAATCGAGCTGGCAACCTCTCCACCTTCGTGACCACCCATCCCGTCGGCCACCAGTGCAAGAATGCCCTTGCCAAGCAGTGCTTTGAACTCGCCCGGCGACACGACGGCCACGCTGTCTTCGTTCGAGGTTCTGGTGGGGCCAGTATCGGTCAGGAATCCCGTCGATACGGTGAGCGGCGTCAAATGCGGGTCAGTCGGGCGAATGGGAGAGCTGGAATTCAGCATGGTTGTCGCATTTCCTCGTTTATCATTGGGGCTGATTCGCCCTTTGCATGGTGTAGCTGTACACTTTTCGCTCGGTTACTTCAAATTGAACCGGCTGATCCGCATAGCCTTCGCGGCGCAGTTCGACTTGCACGAACTCACCAGGTTTCGCCTGCCGGCGGTAGGGCGTGCGACCCACGCGGTTGCCGTTCTCGTATACTTCGGCCGGACCTTCCACCACTTCCAGAGTGATGGATTGCGAGTCGCCCACTCCTCCGCGCGCCCATAAATAGAGAAGAAGGATGAGCCCAGCCGACGCTGCCGAGACGGACAGGCGAAACCGCCTGTCCCACCAACGGAAGTCGCGTGCTTGCAAGGGTGGAACAGGCGGTTTCGCCTGTTCGCTCATCTCGGGAGTGCGGAATCGCTTCGCGGCACTTTGAATAGCCAGCCCAAGCGCTTCCGCACCCTTGCGGAGGTCAATTGGACTGCTGTCTTTCGTTCGGCGCACCTTCGCAATCGCCTGCTGTACGTGGGCGGGAGTCTGGAAGCGCTGCGCCGGTTTCTTTGCCAGGCATCGCATCACCAGTGCATCCACAGCGGCCGTTACCTGAGGATGGTATCTCGACGGCAGTTCCGGATTACGGTTCCGAATCGCATCGTACAGCGCGGCTTCCTGCTCCTCATTGAAGGGCAGACGCCCGGTGAGCATTTCATAGACGAGCAGTCCCAAGGTCCAGACTTCCGAGCGCACGCTCGCGGGATTGCCCAGAATCAACTCCGGAGCAAGATATTCGGGCGTGCCCATCACCGCGCCCACCATCGTCATTCCTGGAGTGCGCTGATGTTTGGCAATGCCAAAGTCGAGCAGCTTAGCACGTCCCGCCGAGTTGATCTTTACGTTGGCGGACTTCAGATCCCGATGAATAATATCCCTGCTGTGCAAATACCCAAGCGCATCGCACACTTCATGCAGGATTCCGAGCGACTCCTCGACCGGGAGGCGGCCCAGCCGCTGAATGCGGGCGAACAGCGTCTCCCCATCGATGTATTCCATTATCAGGCACGGCCGGTCCGCGTACAGGAACATCTCCCGGTAGGCCGCAATATTCGGATGATTCAATCCGGAATGAACGCCACCTTCATTCATGAACCGCTTCCAGCTTTCAGAATCCGGGCCACCTGCCCTGAGCGTCTTGAGCGCCCAATAAGAGCCAGTGGCCTCTTCCCGGATCAGGTACACGTCGCCCATTCCTCCCGTGCCGAGAAGATCTACGACCTGATAGCTCCCGATCCTTGTTCCGGCCGAAAACAAACCCATAGAGGCGCCACCTACATCACCGGCTTGGTTCCCATGAGTTCAATGCCGAAGCGGATCGGCACGGCAAAGGTGATGCGGGCATCGTTAGCGCGCAGCATTTTGGAATAAGTAAAGAGCCCGATGACATGCCCCTGGTCGTCAAATACCGGACCGCCGCTATTACCCGCACCCGTGGAATTCACAGTGAGCTGATAGGTGTCGCCGAAGGAACTGACCAGGGCTTCAGTGAGGCCCATCTTGCCGCGGATGATGCGTCCGATGTTGCCTACACTCAACGTAGGATCCGGAATCAGGCGCGTTTCCAGCGTCGGCGTGAGTGCTTCCTTTGAAGCGATGACACCGGTTACCTCAGGCGAAACCGCCGGATACCCCAGGATGGAGATCTCGTCGCCCTGGGCGATGGTGCTGTAGTTGTCCAGCAACTCCAGTTTCTTCAGCGCACGCGGCATGTCTACCTTCACCATGGCCACGTCGGCGCTGTCAGAGATCCTGATCAGCTTCGACTGCACGCGTTCCCGATTGCGCGGAAACGTAACGTTGAGAAAGTCGTTGCGGCCTTCCGCCTGAATGCCCGATATCTGTTTGCTTAGCGGTGCACGCGGATCGAGCTTGCCTGCGGTGACCTTGAACTTCGCTTTCGCTGGAACCCACGCCGGGAACTTGTCGCCGCTGACGGGGATGGCCTTGAGGGCGCCGCTGTCGTCATTCTGGAGCACTACGCCCACGCGGCCGGCGAACGCGTCGTAGCGCGACAGCCAGCTTGAAGCCACATGCCGGTTGGTGAGGATGAACCCGTCGGAGCTGACCACAAAGCCGGAGCCCGAACTGGTGAACCCGATCACCGGACTCTCCGCGTCAGACGTGAGCAGCGGCTCGAGCACGCCGCCCGATTGCACGAAACAGATCAGATTCTCAGGCCCGCCGGGAATGATCTCCTGTTGTTGAGGCGGCGCGCCCTGACTGCTTGCGGCCGGATCCTGCGGTGCGGCCGGCGCTTGCGATTGTTGCTTATTGGCAATAACCAGATGGTGTAGCGGAGTCCCGGTCTCCAGGTCGACGAGCTTCCACGAGGACTCAAAGTAGACTACCGATTCGTTGGCCATCTTTGAGATCTCCGCCGGCGAGAGCTTCGCGGCCTTTCCGCCAAGGCCAATCTTCTCCCGGACGGCCGGAACGAGCACCAAGCCGCCAACCACCAGCACCATCGCGGCAACACCGATCACCAATGCGATCAGGCCGCTGCTGGACTTCTTCTGGCTGTCGACGATCATCCGTTCCACGGTCGCCTTGCCGATCGCGGCCTGCCTCTCCGACGGCGGCACCATGGGGGAGACCATCGATGCCGGAGAGGCCTCGCGGGTCATGCCAGGCACGGGTGCGACATTCATAGCCGGCAGCTCCGTTGCGAGCCGCGTCATTTTCGGAGCGGCCGGTTTCGGTTCGAGATCGAACTCGATTTCAGGCCCGCCAGGACCGAGTTGAATGATATCGCCAGGACTCAGCTTGACCGCCCCAGTGATCCGTTGGCGATTCACGAAGGTTCCATTGCGGCTGCTGAAATCGGTGATCACGAACGATGGCGGGTTGCCTGCCTCGATGGTCACCTTGGAGTGCAGCCGGCTTACCAGGTCGTCCTGATCCGGATCATAAGCGACCTCGCAAGACGGATCGCGCCCAATGGAGATGGTGCGGTATTGCTTCACCGGGAACTCGCCCGAGGTACCCGCTCTGCTACCAGTCCTGCACCGGAGAATCACTTTTTGGTCCATATCAACCCTTCCGATTAGGAACAGCGCGATCTGTTGCGGAAATGCCTCATCAGTTTTTTTGTTTGCACATGAGGGATTTTGGCAACGGATTCCGCTGTGCCGACTAGACCGCCTTAGCCAGCCTGATTTGCGGTTCGGAGATCGTTCGATGCCATTAACCGAGACAGCCTCGCGTCAGCTTGCGGAATCCCACCGGTCGTATGCGCATGCCATCGCAGCTGACATTTTGAAGAAGATGCCGGCGCACGTTGAAAAGTCGGACGTTCAGGGCTCGGCCGAGCTAGGCCTGATGGAAGCCGCGCGTGCTTTTGATTCGCGCCCCGGCGTTCAATTCAAGACCTTTGCCTATTACCGCATCCGCGGCGCGATCTACGATGGCTTGCGAAAGTCTTCCTGGTTTTCACGCGCTCAGTACAGAGACTTCCAATTCGATCAGGCCTCCAACGAATACATGAAGGACTGCTCAGAGGCCTCGGCATCGAATACCGTGACGATGGACGAACTGGAGCACCACACCACTTCGCTCGTCACCTGCTACATGCTCTCGCTCGAAACGAGCGAGCTAACGCAGCCCGCCGACAAGCGGCGCTCCCAGGAAGAAGAACTTCTCTCTAAAGAGGCGATCGAACGCCTGCGTGCGGCCGTGCCGAAGCTCCCGGAAAAGAATCGCCGGGTGGTGGAGGCCTACTACTTTGAGGGCCGCAATCTGGATGAGATCGGCGCCGAGATGGGGCTTTCCAAGTCCTGGACCTGCCGCGTCCACGCCAAGAGTCTGGAGATGCTCCGTGGCTTGCTCGATACCCGCACCACCCCTAAAGCAACTTTTTCACAAGCGGCCCGATAACCCGATACGAACATGCCTGCACCCATCGACAAAATCGGTTTGAACGCAGTCGTTCCGAAGACTGACGATGTCTCGTCCGGAGCGCCGAAAGATTCCAAGTTCAAAGAGGCGATGCAATCGGCGAACAAATCGGAAGCAACCCAAGGTACGGATCTGCCGCCGATGAAAGAGATTAACCCTGTTGAGCAGAAACAGCTGCAGCGCGACTTGCGTAAGCGCATGGAAACCACTGCCAGCACAGATCCACAGACGCTATTCGGAAATGATTTCAGCGCCGCGCGAAAGCAGCTCGACATCGCCACGGCCAAGGTGGATGGCATCAAGAACACGCAGGCCAGCGGAGGTGTTCGCGACCGGCTCTCGGCGATCGAAGCACAGTTCCAGGCGGCGTCGACAAAAGCGGAAACCATGCCCGATACCAATAATCTGCGCGACCTTCTTTCCCTGCAGGGAGAGATGTACAAGATGGGCCAGAATATTGAAATTCTCTCGAAGGTGGTTGACTCCGCGACATCCGGCGTCAAATCCACATTGCAGATGCAGGTATAACCAGGAACATTCATGACTTACTCTTTCAAATTTCTCCCCGTGATTCTCCTCGCGGCCTTACTGACGGGATGCCTGAAGCAGGAACTACAAAGCGGACTCACAGAGCAGGAGGCGCAGGAGATCATCGTGCTACTCAAACAGCATGGCCTCGATGCGGATCACCAGTTGGTGGCCAAAGGCAAGGAGCAGGCCACATGGACCGTCTCCGTAAAGGGCGGCAATCAGAATGTGGTCGCCGCGTGGCGTGTGCTGCAGGAAAACGGACTGCCGCGCCAGCGAGTGAAGGGACTGGATGAGGTCTTCGGCACGCCTGGCTTGATCCCGACTGCCGGTGAGGAAAAAGCGAAACTGCTGGTCGGCCTTTCGGGCGAACTGTCCCGTACGCTGAAGTCCGTCGCCGGGGTGGTGGACGCGCGCGTGCATGTAGTGCTGCCTGAGAACAGTCCGCTGTTGGAGAAGAGTCAATGGAGTCCGACTACTGCCGCAGTCCTGCTTCGCTATCGGGGCGCGCAGCCGCCGCTGAAAGAGGCCGAGGTGAAGTCGCTCGTCTCGAAAGGCATTGAAGGTTTGACAGCCGAACAGGTCGCCGTGGTCTTCCTGCGGGTTACCGAAACCCCGGAAGAGGCACGCGGCATTACCTGGTACGTCGGCAATCAGGAGATCACGCTCGGTGCCGTTGTGCTGCTTGTCATCGCCGCTATCCTGGCGCTGCTGCAGACCGCGCAGGTCCGCCGGCTGCGCAAGCAGATCGAGGCGATGCGCGAAAGTTATGAACGGCGCGAAGGGGCGCCGGCGGTTGTGCGGAGTGGATCGTGACCGGTCGCAACCGCGTCTTCGCCGCGGCGGGTAAATTTCATTTGGGCGAGAGACTGGATGCCGTATTGAAACTACTGCCGGAAGAGAGGCGTGAGGCGATCGCGCGTCGCCTGGATTCAGCGCGTAGTCTCGACTCCCTTCGTACCGCACGCAAGCGCGAGCAACTTCGAATCGAGCGGGTTGCGCATTGCGCGGACGCAGACCCCCGACTGAAGCGTTGGATGATCGATCGTTTGGTGACCAGGCATGGACGCGACTAGAATCATCAAAGCCGCGGAGACCGTGACGCCGAAGCTGGTGAAGAGTGCGTCGATCTCCGCAATGCTTGACGCGGTCACCATCCTTGACGCGGCCAGAGAACAGGCCCGCGCCATCCTGCGTGATGCCGAAGACCGGCGTGCCGCTACTTTGGAAGAAGCGAAGCTCGAAGGCGAAGCAGATGGTTTGAACCGTTGGATTGAGGCGATCTCGGCGCTGCGCAATGAGGCCGACAGCTACTACCAACAAGCCGAATCTGAACTGATCAAACTGGGTCCGGCGATAGCGCGGAAGATCATTGGTGAAGAGTTGCGTTCCTCGGAGGAGACGATCGTTGCGATCGTTAAGGAAGCGCTCACCTACGCACACCGCGCGAAGTCCATCGTCATCCGCGCCAACGCCGACGACGCGCGCTCTCTCACAAAGCAGAAAAAGAAGCTGCAGTTGTCCACTACCTGCGTGGTGGACATCAAGCCGGATGCCACGCTGCAACCAGGAAGCTGTCAGATTGAAAGTGAACTCGGCATCGTGGACGCACGCCTGGAAACGCAGCTGCGAGTAATTGAAACGGCATTGCTTCGGGGGCGCGTATGAGACCGCTCGCCACCGTCGATCTGGGCACGTATCTGGATCGCCTCGACGCAGTTTCACCGGTTCAGGTTCGCGGCCTGGTGAAAGAAGTGGTGGGTCTGGTGGTGAAGGCAACGGCGCCTGAGGCGTGGGTCGGCGAACTTTGCGAAATCTATAACCCGCGCTCCAAGACCCCTGTAAAAGCAGAGGTCGTCGGCTTTGAGGGCGGCGACGTAATGCTAATGCCACTGGGTGAACTCACCAACATTGGCCCAAACAGCGAAGTTGCCACCACGGGCCGTAGCCTGACGGTGAAGGTTGGCGACGGACTTCTTGGCCGAGTGCTCGATGGCCTCGGAGAGCCGATGGATTGTGCCGAGAAAGGCCCTCTTCATTGCACCGTGGATTACCCGGTGAACGGCCATCCGCCCGATCCTCTTCGACGCATGCGTGTCTCCAAGCCGATCGCCATCGGCGTTCGGGCGATCGATTCGCTGCTGACTTGCGGCGAAGGACAGCGCATCGGCTTGTTCGCTGCCGCGGGCGTCGGCAAAAGCACGCTGTTGGGAATGATCGCGTGCAATACCGAGGCCGAAGTGAACGTGATCGCGCTCATCGGAGAGCGTGGCCGCGAAGTGCGGGACTTTCTGGAGCACGACCTTGGACCCGAAGGAATGAAGCGCAGTGTAGTGATCTGCGCCACTTCAGATAAGCCGTCACTCGTTCGATTGAAGGGCGCCTACGTTGCCACGGCCATCGCCGAATACTTCCGCGACCAGGGCAAGAAGGTCATGCTGATGATGGATTCCGTCACGCGATTTGCGCGTGCGCAACGTGAAGTGGGTTTGGCCTGCGGCGAGCCGCCGGCACGCGCTGGATACACGCCTTCTGTCTTCGCCGAATTGCCGAAGTTGCTGGAGCGGTCGGGCAATTCGGACAAGGGTTCGATCACTGCGTTCTACACCGTGCTGGTTGCCGGCGATGACATGAACGAACCGGTAGCGGATGAAGTCCGGTCAATCCTGGACGGCCACATCATTATGTCGCGAGATCTGGCCGCACGCGAACACTACCCGGCCATTTCCGTACTCGATAGCGTCAGCCGCGTGATGCGTGCAGTGAGTGGCAAAGAACATCTGCGGGCAGCCGGACGAATGCGCGAAGCGATGGCGGCCTACGAGAAGAATCGCGACCTGATACTGCTTGGCGCTTATCAACAAGGCTCAGACTCACGCGTGGATTATGCCATTGAGAAGAACGACGAAATCAATGATTTCCTGAAGCAGAGGACAGACGAGAAGTCTGATTTCGAGGCAACCATCAGCCGCATGTCGGAAATGTTCGAGGAGTGACAGGATGGCCCAATTCCAATATCGGCTCCAGCCTCTCCTGGACACAAAAATCAAGGCGAAGGAGGAGGCAGACAAGGAAGTAGCGAAACACCGCTCGGCATTGCGCGATGCGGAACGTGTGCTGTCTGAGTTGCAGGATGCGTCTCAAGCGATGGAGTCGGAGAGATCCGGGATGCTGATCGGCATGTTGAGCGGCGAGGGTATTACGGGCCTGGATGTCCGGCGGCGCGTGGATGACCTGGCGATCATCGGCCGCAGGATTGAGGACGCTAGAGACGAGATATTCGCCCAGAGAACGGTGGTTGAGGAGTACGTGGAGAACGTCACGCAAGCCGAAGGCGTAGCCGCCGAACTCACGCGGCAGGTGGAGGTTTTCACACGTCATCGGGAAAAGAAGGAACTGAAATTCCGGCAGAGCGAAGAACTGCGCGAGGCCAATGAGCAGGACGAAATCGCGGCCACGATGTATGAGGCGAGGAGGCGCAAATGAAGGCAGAAGGAATCAAGCCCGGCGAAACGAAGGCCACTCCGGCTGTTGAGAAGCCGAAGACGGAGAAGAGCGCCTTCGATAAGCTGATGCGGAACAAAGCCGCCGATACGCTGGAGAGCGATCCTCTTGCCGGTGCAATGCCGGCTCCTGTCGCGACGCCCACTCTGCAATTTGCTCCCGTAATGAAAAAGGACGAGACACCCGGACCGGCGTCTGTGCGGTTGCTCGATAATCTCAGCTCTGAAATCACGACTACCCTCAACACGAAAGACATCAAGGAAGTGAGTATTCAATTCGATTCGCGAACGTTGGCGGGGCTCCAGGTTAGCGTGCGCAGCGAGCAGGGCAAACTGCTGGTCAAGATGGAGGCAAGCAACGCCGATGTGGCGCATCTGCTGGAGCGGAACTCCACCGGCTTGGTGGAGCGGCTGGCCGAAAAGGGATACGCAGGCGCCGAGGTGAGGGTTGATCGAAGCGCGTCAAAAATCGGAACGGGCAGCGTTGTCCGCTCGCAACCGTCAGCACCGCGCGCCCAGTCCCTGGCGAACCCGAAGAGAGGACCGCGATGACCGCTGAAGATATTCCGCTTTGGAACTGGTACTGCTCCGCGTTTCCAGATGCGGAGGAGTGGCAAGGTTGGCTTTCCAGCGTCTTCGGCGAACTGGTGCATCGCCCCGCTGGATGGAAGGTGCAGCTATCGCGGACAAACCTGACCGATACTTCCGCTGCACCGGTTCGCACCGTGGTGGAGTCAACGGCTCTGACGATCGGCAGAGGCGAAGAGAATGACCTGGTACTGCCGGAACACACCATCACCAAATGCCATGCCCGCTTGACGATCAATGCGGAAGCGGTGCGGCTGGAAGATCTGAACTCCAGTCTGGGCACCATGTGGAATGGCCGCAGACTGCGGCCCGCCGAAACGCCGGCCTTGAGCGACGGCGACCATTTCGTCATCTTTCCTCATCGCTTTCAAATTGAAATGGAGCGGATATGGGCTCCGGCAGCGGACGTGAGATTGAGCAAGACGATGCGCTCGGTAGGGACCTGGGGAAAGTTCCGCGATGCAATTCCGGCTGGCTTCGATTCCTTTGCGCTGCAGATCATGCCGACGGGCAAAGCCGCGTGCTTCACGGCCGACGGGCAGTTCCTGCGCGAACTGGCAGGCGGGATTCTGCAGACCGTCGATCCACCGGTCGCGCTTAGTCCTTCTGATGAGGGCCTGCTAGAATTGTCGCTGCTCTCTTGTATTGAGCGGGCCAACCGGCGACTACAATATCCCTTTCATTTTGCGTTGGGGCGCCGTGGATCGGTTCCAGAATGCGACCCCTCTGAACGAGGCATCGCACTTGCCGCGACACTTTCGATAGGACAGGTGCGCAGCGCAGTGTGCGGCTTTCTCCCGTACTCCCTGCTGCACAGCATGGATAACGAATGGACCTCTCGCACTCCGGCAGTGGAAACGCTGGCCTCGCAAGTCATCTGGCCGTGCCCGGTTTCCGAAGGGTTCGTCGAGTTGAGCGAAGAGGAGCAAGCCTCCATTGAACCCGGCGACGCATTGATCTATACTCCGCGGCTCGCCATCTTGCAGCCAGGCAACGATGCCGCTGGTTGGCTCGCCGAATGCCGGGGCGACCGGCAGGCGCTCATCACCACCAATTTCGATAGGAGTTTGAATATGGCCGAAGCAAAATCAGCCGATCCCGTAGTCTTCGAGGACTTGCCGCTCCGCATCCAGGTGCTGTTCGCGGAATGCGAACTGACGTTCGCGGAGGCACGCAACCTCGCCGCGGGTTCGATTGTCGATCTGGCGCGCGACCCGCTGGAACCGGTGCGGCTCGCCGTCAACGGTCGAGTGGTGGGCACTGGAGAATTGGTGGAGATCGAAGGCCGCATGGCGGTGAAGATTCAGCAATGGAGCAAACGGCAATGAACCCGGGCGATTCTCCTCTGTACGACTACCTGCGGCTCATGCTCGTCTTGAGCGGCGTGCTGGCCCTGGCCTGGGTTGCGCTACGGTATTGGCTGCCGAAGATCGCTCCGGCCGGCGCGAGCGGCGACCTGCTCGACGTGGTGGAGCGCAAGCAACTCGATGCACGCAATTCGCTGTTCGTGGTGAAGGCTGGATCAAAGTATCTGTTGCTCGGGTCGAGTGAACACGGGCTGACACTGCTGGAGCAGTTGGATGGCGATGAGGTACGCGCTGCCGTCCTTCAACGTCCGCGGCCGGCTCTTTTTGCCGAGATCTTCGCATTGAAGGCCAAGGGGAAATCATGAACGCTCAATTCGCCAATCCTGTTGTGATGGTGATCGTGCTTGGGGCGCTGTCGCTGGCGCCTTTCGTGCTGATCATGATGACCAGCTTCGTGAAGTTCTCCGTGAGTCTTTCCATCCTGCGCAACGCGCTTGGCACGCAGCAGGTGCCGCCGAACCAGGTGATCACCGGACTCGCATTTGTCCTGACCCTATTCGTGATGGCGCCTGTGGGCCAGAAGATGTACCAAGCCGCGGGAACGGTCTCGAATACCCGCGAGATCTTCTCCGAGGCCAGCGTGAAGAGCCTGTTTGACGCGGCCGACAAAGGCAAGGAGCCCTTGCGGAAGTTCCTTTCGCGCCACAGTCACCCTAAGGATCGGGCGTTGTTTATGGAACTGGCTGCAAGGCTTGACAGGCAGGTAAACCCTCCGCCTCCAGCCGCGGCACAGCCTCCGCCAGAGCCGATTCCCGCTTCGCCGCAAGCAGTTCCCGCTGTTCCGGCTCCCCCAGTGGCCGCCGCAAAACCAACTCCACCACCGCCGCCTGCAACGCCTGCCTTCACCGTAGACCGGGAAGATTTCCGTGTGCTCATTCCATCCTTCGTCACCAGCGAATTGAAGAATGCCTTCCAAATCGGTTTCCTCATCTTCGTACCGTTCCTGGTGATTGATATGGTGGTCGCCAACATTCTCTTATCGATGGGGATGAGCATGCTCTCTCCCTCCGTGGTCTCGCTGCCGTTCAAGCTGCTGCTGTTCGTGCTGGTCGATGGATGGTATCTGATCGTGCGCGGACTCGTACTCAGCTACACGTGAGGAATGATATGACTCCAGACATGGTCCTCCGCATTCTTCGTGAAGCCGTGATGCTCGTGCTCATTCTCTCCGCTGCGCCGATGCTGGTGGGAATGATCGTCGGCCTGGTCGTCAGCGTGTTCCAAGCTACTACTCAAATCCAGGAACAGACGCTGACATTCGTGCCGAAGATGCTCGGCATCTTTCTGACCCTGGCGATCGCCGGGCCATGGATGCTGCGTCAGGCCGTGGCCTTTACCACCGTGCTCTTCGACACAATCGCCCAGATAAAGTGACCCCGCACCATGGATCTTCTCCACACCGCTGAACGAATTCTGGTGACGGCCGGCATCAAGGTCAACCTGCAGATGTTCCTGGCGCTGTTCGGCCTGGCGCTGGCGCGCGTGGTGACGGCTATTACGCTCGCGCCGTTCTTCGGCGGGCAAAGCGTACCCGGCCGTTTGCGCGTGGGCCTCGCCTTTGTGTTGACCGCGGTGCTGATGCCCGGACTCTCCCACACCAGCACCGGCGCGGAGTTGAGCCCGCTGCTGATGATCGCGCTGCTGAGCAAAGAGGTTCTTGCCGGCGCCCTATTGGGAATCGTATGCCAGTTCGTGTTTTACGGCATCCAGATGGCCGGTACGTTGATTGATACGCAGCGCGGCATGAACCAGCTGAGTTTCGTCGCTCCGCAGCTGCCGGGGCCTGGTTCCGTGCTGGCGCAATTGAAAGTGCAGGCCGCCATCGCGTTGTTCCTCATGCTGAACGGACACCTGATGTATCTGCGTGCGATCGATTCCAGCTTCACTCAACTGCCGGTGCTGGCGTTTCCACGCATCGAACCGGGCAGCATGGCGCTGTTCGAAACCGCCGCGAGGCTGAGTGCGCACTCACTGGTGATCGCGCTCGAAATGGCAGCGCCCGTTCTGATCGCCCTCACGCTGGTAGATGTCGCATTCGGGATTCTGGGCCGCATCGCATCGCAGATCAATGTCCACCAGGAGAGCCAGCCCGTAAAGGCGTTGGCCGGCTTGGGCATCTTCCTGTTGGCCAGCGGCTTCATCATGACGCGCATTGAATACAACCTGGGCACGATGATCGGCTCGGTCAATGAGATGGTGCGGGCACTGCGGCCTTGATGTAGCAGCGGGACTAGCGGACCAGTTCGTTCATCGGCACCTGGCGATAGTTCTCGCCATCGCGATTCAGCACCTTCAGGACGTCGTCCACGGACCTGGTATCGACATCGCCGCGCTGCTTAGTTACTACGTCTTCGATGGTCGTCACGCCGCGCATCACCTGGCTGAAGCCGGCATTGGCGTTGCCGGAGGCCCGCTGTTGATTGTCGTGAATGCCCTGGTAGATCTTGAACGTATCGCGCATCGATTGCAGCGCGGCATTCATCCGTTCCCGGATGAGCGCATCACTGATGCCCCAGGACTGCCACATGGCCAACATCGTTGGAAATTCGCGAGGAAATATCTTCACCGGTGCGCCAACATACGAGGAGAAGAAGAGCCACATCGTATTATCGATTGGCCTTGATTGAAAGAGCCCGAAGTAGCGATAGCTGCCTTGTGCATTCGATAACTCATACGAGATGTACGCAGCCTGTGCTCCGGCCATCTGAGCCGGCGCCGTTTCGATGATCTTCAAACTCATTTGGCGGTTACTCAGCGCACCTTTCATCGTGACATCGATGAAGTTGGGGAGCGCACGCACCGGATCGCGAAACGGACCCCGCATGATGTTGGGAGGTGTGCCGGGCAACGGGTTGACGAACACGTTGTTCGGACCGCCAAGGCCCAATATCGCGCCATCCGGGCCCACTACATCAACGGTCCCTTTGAATGCTCCGGTCATCCTGTAGCCAGGAGCAAGACCGATCCAACCGCTGCCATCGGAGAGTTGCACCTTTTGAAGAGGCGGCACCTTGCGCGGCGCGACTGCGGCACCCCCGCCTCCTGTGCCGGCGGGTAGCGATGCCGTCATCTGGCGGGCAAGCGTGGAGTAGGAGCGGCCGAAGGTATCTTCCCGATCGAACAGTAAGCCGGCGTGCCCCTCGCCATTCGATGTGGTGACCACCATCAGGCCGCGCACCGGCACTCCCTGATAAACACCACGGAAGAAGCCTTGCACCTCCTGGTCCTGGCGGTCAGAGATGGCAGCCTGAAGGGACGGTCCGTTATCGAAATAGGAATTCACCGTTTTGAAAATTCCGCTGAAGGCCGCGCGGGCTGAGCGACCGCCCTGGAATGATGCGGTCAATGCCTGGCCCGAGGGCCCGCTGCGTGCCGCCACGGTAAATCCCTGCGGGAGTTGCCGGTTGCCGGGCCGTGGCGCCGGCTCCTGATATTGGCGGGCAGGCTCACTGGCCGGGGCGCGACTCGACGCAGAGAAGCTGCGCTCGAAGGATTCGATGTCCTGTTTTTTTGCGAACCATTCCGAGGTGGGGCAACTGGAGAGCACGACAATCGCGTCCTGTCCAAGCGGGACGCTTACCGCTTTCACGATCGCTTCGACGCCCTTCGGATTTGTGCCGGAATAGATCGCGAAGCCGCCGCGAAGCCCTCCCAATTGCGCGTTTCCATTTTGGACGCGGCGGTAGTTGCGCCACTGCTGCCCGAATTGCTCGGTGAATTGCACTACCCGGCGTGGATCGGCCGCGCCGCCATCAATGAAGTGAATCAGCGTGTAGGCATTGCCGGAAACAAAGCGGGTCATGCCGCCGGCAGCGCCACCGGACCACCCCGAGGGAACGTCGAGTGAAAAGCGGCCCTGCGGATCGCGATAGACGCCGGCGGCGAAGGTGTTGGCTATCAAAAGGGAAAGGATTATGCGGGTTCGCATAGTTGTTTTAGACCTCTAGAGGCGCACAAACATGATCAGGATTCCGATGGCAGCCAGGAACAGAAGCAGCACCAGAATCTCCATGCTGGAGAGACCGTCGATCATTGCGCGCAGGGGATTCTTTTTATGAATGGCCTGTGGAGGAGCAGCTGCGTTCGGCGCGTCAGGAGCCGCTGGCTTGTCGTTGAGTATCATGCAACGGATGTTGTAGCCCGGCACCGCCAGCAGGTCCGCTTCGTTGACGAGATAGAGCTGTCCAACGGGTAGCCGGTACCCGTTCAGCCACACGCCGTTGCTGCTCAGGTCGATCACGGACAATCGATCGTTGACCACCTCGAACGCAAAATGCTCGCGCGAGATGAGCGGTCCATCAATGAGGACAGGGCTCTCCGGTCCGCGGCCGATGGCCACGCGTCCCGCCACCTGCAATCGCGAGACTGTTACCTTGCCGGTTTCTTTGAATTCGATTGAAAGTTCAAGTTCCACGTTTAAGCCAGGTGTTGATCCAGATAGCGGAAAATCTTATTGGAAAGGATGGGGTCGCCTGCGATTTGTGCAGCGATCTTTTGTTTGGCCGCGTCGGGCAGCGGGCCCAATTCGTTCGCGGATTTTGAGACGAGTGCCTGGGCCGATTGGTTGAGGATCGCGGGCCACTTATCCGAATGCAGGTCCACCCGTTTGAAGCTAGCCTGGATGGACTGGAACGCAGCGCCCATGGTGGATCCAGCAGGCGCAGCGGCTTCAGCCGGCGGCCCGGCGAATGGCGAGGCGTTGGCTTTGCCGGAATCCGATGTGGGTACCGCGGGATTGTTGGGGCCTGTCCTCTTGATTTCCATCTAGCTACTTCCTGTCGCGCTTATGAGCGCGACCCGGCCACTGGCACCATCTTGTTCAGCAACTCCATCAGTGTGCGTGCATGCGCTCCGGTCGCCCCTCGCGAATCGAGCCGGATCGCCTCATCCAGATGCTTTTTCGCGGCAGCGCGGTCCTTGCGGAACACATGAGCCTCGCCCAGTTGGGCGTGCGCGAAGGCACTATCCGGATTCAACTTCAGAGCTTTCTCATAGTGGGCGACCGCTTTCTGCAGTTCTCCCAATGCAAATCTCACGGTCCCCAGCGCAACCTCCGGCACCTCGCTGCGGGGTATCAGCGCGCGCACGCCACGGAACACTTCGTCTGCTTCCGCAAATCGCCTGGCATCGCGATAAATGATACCGGCCTCCATCAGAAACGCGATCTCTTCACTGGACGGTTGGATGTTCCACGCCATGGCAGTCTCCTTTACGACGACTTCATATTGCGAATGGCCGACATGACCGAGTCATTGCGATTCTTGATGAGTGTTGTCGCCATCTCAAACTGCTGCGTCTCCTGCGCCATCTGTTGCTGGAACATCAGCGCCTGTTGCGCGCCTGGCCCCAGCAGGCTGTTCGCACTCCCCGCGCCGCCGGAGATCAGATTGCCGATCGCCGAGCCAACACCTGGCATGAGCACATTTCCGACTCCGCCCACCAGCGCACCCGCGATCTTGCGGAACGCCCCGCCCGTGGTGGACTGCGGCTGCGTGCCTTGAATGGTCTGCATCACGCTGTTGATATCGAGTCCGCCGGTGCCGACTCCATTGATGGATGACATGGTCTGCTTCGCTCCTGCCTGGTTATCGGCCTGCTTCGGCCGAAGTTGCGCCGAGTTTCACGCGCAATTCGCCAAGCTCCTTGGTTAGTGCCAGCCCCTGCCGGTACGCGGCAAGCGCAGCAGCTGCGCGCTCCTTTTCCAGCGCAGAGCCCTTGGCCGCGACTTCCTGCAGCTGTTGGCAGGTTCGTTCTACGCGGCGCAGAAATGGCTCGGTCTGTTCCTGTTCAAAGATCCGCTCAAACTGCGGAAATGATGGTGCGCTCATGTTACGGTTATCCTTTCCTGATTGCGGTTCCCGCATCGGCCAGGGTGACGACGGCCAGTGGCTGTAATTTGATCTGCGGGGTGAGCTGGTCATAGCTCACCACCGAAAGATCGGGGAAATCGTATTCGAAGAGTTTCTTCACGAAGCGCCTGATGTCGTTATCGGTGAGAATCACAGGCCGCTGCGCGGTGGCGGGGAGATTGCCGATGAGCTTGCGCGTTGCGGCAACAATCTGATGGATCAAATCGCTAGGCATCTCCAACTGCGCGCCCATGGAGGTGTGGCGGATGTAGTTGCGGAACATTTCACCAATTTCCGCATCCAGCGAATACACGAAGAGTGTCGGCTTCCCTTCAGAGAGCTGAAAGCAGAGCCTGTGCTTCAACGCGACGCGGACGTGCTCCACCAGATCGATGGGATCGTTCACCGATTTCCCAACCTGGCTCAGTGCCTGGAAGATCGACTTCAGATCGCGAATGGAAACGCGCTCCTCCACCAGCCTTTGCAGCACTGACGTCAGCAACTGGTAAGAGATCGGTTTCGGGGCGACTTCGTCCACCAGCGCCGGATAGTATTCCTTCAGCCGGGCCGACATCCATTGCACTTCCTGCACGCCGACAAACTCCTGGGCGTTCTTGCGCAGGAAGTGGGTCAGGTGGAGAATCAGAATCTCGTGCGTATCCCAAACCTTCAGGCCGATCGCCTTGGCGCGGTCGCGCATCTCCTTGGCAATCCAGGTGGCCGGTTTTCCGGTCACTGGATTAACCGTCGCTTCGCCCTTGAGACCGAACACCGTGATGTTTTTCGGCACGGCATCCACCATGATCATATCGGGGCGGACGAGGCCGGTCGCAGTTGGGATCTCATTCAGCCACAGCTGGTAGGTGCCGGCCGCATACGGATTGTTGCCCTTCACCTGGATCGCAGGGAAGACAACTCCGGTTTCATAGTAGAGACTGGTCCGCAGTTTGGTCAGCGTTTCGAGGAATCGCTGGCCGGCAGGTGTTGCCAGATCGATGTATTGCGTCAGGTCCTCGCTCACTTGCAGCACAATCGGAACGGCGGGAGAAAACTCGGGGCCGTTGTTTTCCAGTTCCGCCTTCTTCTCCGCCTGTGCTTTCACGCCGTCCTTGGGTTTCAACATCACCAGGCCGTAGGCGACTGCCCCGGTGAGAAGAGCCAGCAGGAAGAATGGAATCTTCGGGAGTCCGGGGATGAGGCCGAGCAGGCACAACAGCCCGGATGTGATGGCGATCGCCTTGGGCTGGTTCAGAATCTGCCCGGCCATCTCCTTTCCGAGATTCGTGTCGGGTGCTTCTGACGCCACGCGCGTCACCACCATGCCAGCCGAGATCGAGATCAACAGCGCAGGGATTTGGGAGACCAGTCCGTTGCCGATGGTGAGAATGGAGTAGGTCTCCACCGCTTCCTTGGCGCTCATGCCATTCATCGCTACGCCAATGACCAAGCCGCCAGCGATGTTGATCAGCGTGATGACGATGCCCGCGATGGCGTCACCTTTGACGAACTTCATGGCGCCGTCCATGGCTCCATAGAATTGCGACTCGCGGGCCAGGCCTTCACGCCTGATGCGGGCCTGTTGGAAATCGATGATGCCGGCACGCATATCGGCGTCGATGCTCATCTGCTTGCCGGGCATCGCATCCAGCGTGAAGCGTGCCGCCACCTCCGCAACGCGTTCCGCGCCTTTGGTGATGACGATAAACTGCACCAGCGTGATGATCAGGAAGATCACCGCGCCAACGACGAAGTTTCCCTGCACCACGAAATTTCCGAATGCCGCGATCACATCACCCGCATCGGCCTGCAGCAGGATGAGGCGGGTAGCGGAGATATCGAGCGAAAGGCGGTAGAGGGTAGTGATCAGGAGCAGCGTAGGATACGAAGCGATTTCGGTGGCCTTCGAAATGTAGATGGAGACCATCAGCACCGTGACAGCGGCTGTGATGTTGAACGTGAGCAGAATATCGAGCAGCCATGTCGGCAGCGGCACGATCATCATCCCAACCATGCATGCCACCGCTCCAACCAGCACCAGGTCGCTGTAGCGCGTCAACACATTGGCGAGGTTGCCCGCCATCACTTCTTTTCTGATTTCGAGATAAGCGGATTGGATGCGTGGGATCATTTCTTTGCGTCAGCGGTCTTGGAAGTTTCAGCCACACCGGAAGCGATGCCCTGCAGGATGGCGCGCGCCCTTGCTGCTCCGGGATTCCGTCCGGTCGGATCGAGTTGCGCCGCTCGCTGCAGTTCTTTGATCGCCTCTTCCAGGCGGCCCCGCTGAAGCAGCACCTCTCCTAAGTTGGAGGCCACTGCTGTATCGTTGGGTTCGAGCATTGCAGCCGTTCGCAGGTGCTGTTCGGCTGCGGCGAAATCTTCCGTGCACATTGCGGCCAGTCCCAGTCCGGCATGTCCGTAGTAGAGGCTTTCATCGAGCGCAATGAGCGCACGGAAGACTCGCAGAGCTTCCTCCCTTCGGCCCTGCTGCCAGACTTGATGGCCTTGGGCGGCCATCGCCGCCAATTGCGGCCGCGACAGCCCGAACAGGGCGCGCAACTGGGTCTCGCCGGACAACAGCCCGCGGACGAGTTCGGGAGTCAATGTTGCGCGTGGCTGCAGTTTCGTCATTGCTATGCCAGGATCGCCCGCTGCTCGTTGATATTGATGTTGATGTCGATGCTGCTCTTGTTGAGATCTTCGGCATCCATCAGCTTCTTCTTCATGTCCGCGATCTTCTTGTTGACGTCGTCGGGATCGAGGCCGGCTTTGGCCGCGGTTTCCGCAAATTTTTCGATCAGGCTGGAAGCTTCCGGATGGTCGTCGGCCTGACGGATCTGCTGGTTGAAATAGTCGCCCAGGGCGCTTGCCGCGGTAGGATTGTTGCGATCGAAGCCGCCGCTCTGGCTCACTTTCTTTTCGGCGTCGTCGAGCGACCCGAGGTCACGCTTGGATCCATCGGACATCTTCTCGAAGAAGCGCTTGGAGTCGGCGTCATAGCTGACGTTGGGGTTCTGCTGCATGGCCCACATGACGGTAGTCCATTCCTGCGAGCCCGGCTTTAGCGCACGTGCCTTGTTGGCGTCGCTGCCTTCCACGTACGGACTGGCTGCGTTCGAGAGATTCTGGTCTCCCTGTGCACTGCCATCCACTTCCGGCAACTTCGGATGCGAGACCGGCGTTGCATGTGCCGAATTCTCGGTTCCGTCAGTTACCGTCACATTTAAGCTGTTTCCGATGGCTGAACCAGCTACAGCGCCGGAGTTGTCTGCGGGAGGATTGTCGAACGCTTGCGGATCGGCCGCTGCGGCTGTTCCTTGTGCCCCACCGCTCATTTGATTGACCAACTGGCTCAGCATATCGAGTATCTTGCTGACGTCCTTGATATCTTTTTGGCCTAGCAGGCCCTCGGCCAACTCCAACCCTTTGGCCACCACATTCAGGATTCCCATTTCCGGTGCAACCGCGCCCATCGCAGCTCCGGCAATACCACCAAGCAGATCGCCCATTTCTTCTCCTTTTCAAATTCCTCTCGCATCCGGTTATCGGCTGCGGGAATTGCAAGTTGCTTACGATTCGATCGCGCTCAGCATGCCTCGGGCGCGATTTGCATACGGATTGAGGTGTTCCGGATCGAGGTTGGCCGCTTCTCGAAGATATCCAGCGGCGGCCGCAGTGTCGCCGGAGCGCAGGAATACTTCGCCCAGATTGACGCAGACGGAGGGATCTTTTGCGTTCAGGGCATGGGCGCGAAGCAGATGACTCCGCGCCCCCTCCAGGTTTTCATCCATCAACGCGAGCGCCCCCAGTCCAGCGTGCCCGGCATAATTGGAACTATCCAGCCTGACCACACCTTGAAACATTTGACGGGCTTCTTCATACCTGCCCTGGTCGAAACTTTGCACGGCGCTCAAAGAGATGAATTGGATCATCCATGGAGGCGCGCCGAGCACGGTGGAAAAGGGAATCTTCCCATCGAGTGCCGCTAGAATCTGGTCGAGTGTCATTTCGTTGCTTAGACCCTTCGGCTCTGCACTTAGTGGCCGGCAGCCTGAATCGCGTCTTTCGCACTCTGACCGGTCTGCTGGATGGCCTTAATCATGGCTTCCATGATCTGGCTCATCGCCTGCATCATCTCCTGCCCTTTCATCTGGTCTTCCTTCTTCGGACTCTTCATGAGTTCCTCGGCTTGGGTTTCCATCTGGTCCAGTGCCGCGCCCATCTGTGCAGTCTGGTCCATCTTGCCGCCCCATTGCGACATGATGTTGGTCAGGGCGTCGGCCCCGACGGAGATTGTGCCTGGCGTCGCCGCCGCCGTTCCCGCTGCTGCGCCGGCTGCACTCCCCAGCGTCAGATTGTTGAGGTTGACGTTGAAGTTCTGCGCCAACTGGCTCGCCTGGCCACTCAATTGGGCATCGGAAACGCCTGCGGTTTGCTGGGCCGAGGCCAACTGTTGTGAAAAACTAATTCTTACATTCATCTGATTTACCCTTCCTTATTTCTCGTTGATCTTGCCTGGACGCCCTAGTTATCGGCGCCCGGTCTGTTGAGTTGCTAGCGAAACTTTCTCACCAATAACGGGGTTTCTTCTTGACTCGCAAGGCTGTACAGCCGAAACTGAGATGGTTGAGTCTGCGGTACCGATGAAGGTAAGGGAGGTCGCAAATGTTCGAGAACTTGCAAGATGGAGTGCAGCGCGCTAAGGGAAGGCTCGTTTCCAGGCGTTTCGTTTTTTGTGCTGGACTAGTGGCGCTTCCCGGCAGCACCTTCAACGCGATGCCTGCCTCCGCGCAGAGAAACATCCCGCCCAATCTGCATCCAATCAAACCGATTGCAACGAAGTCCGCTGCGCCTGCCGCCAGCCTGAACATCGGCAACGGCCACTTCTTCTCGTACGCACTGCCGCAGGGTTGGCGCGTAGGGGAAGACGGCCAGTTCGCCCTCACGCTTGCCGCACCGGACAACAAGGCCTTCACCGTGATGGTGGGAAACTCCGGCTTTCCGCCCAACTATCCACCAAACCGTTTTGTCTTTGAGAAGCTTTCCGCCTTGCGGCCGGAAAATCTCCAGATAGGGCAGCCAAGGCCAGCTAAGCCAATCGCTGGTTTTACCAGTGCATTTCAGTACGACGTCAGCTATTCCATCAACGGAGCGCCCTGCCGCGGGTCCGTCAAGTGCCACATCTTCACTGCCTACGATACGGCGGTGATGGCGATGACGGCGGCCTTGTCCGAAGCAAGCCAGTGGCCCGGGTATGCCAGCTGGTTGCCCCTGGTTGCCGACCAGGTTTCCGCCACGAACGGCGCCGCATTCGGAAGGCGTGGCATCATGGCGCAAAATCTAAAGAACTCAACGGCGTATGCGGAAGCCGCCCGCCAATACCGTGACTGGTCGCAGCGGAACTGGCAGCAGGTGACCGACGACAGGAACGCCTCCACGGACCGCCGGGCCTACCAGGTTCGCGAAAACCTCGGCGGCGTCAGCACCTACGCGAACCCCTTCGGCGGCAGCGCGCCGGTGCAATTGCCCGCCACATACAAGTACGTCTGGACTGACAATGAGGGCAATTATCTCGGCAGCGACGATCCGAGCGTCAATCCGAATGTGGGCTCCGGCAAAGAGTGGAGAAAGATGCCGCTCAAAAAGCCGTAAGCGTTCTCAGCCCTGGTTTTGCACAACGCCGCGCAGCTGAAATGGAGCCCATCCGCGATTCCGGACAAACTGTCCATTCTCCAGGTAGAGGCGGTTTTCGGGATTCGTATCCTTGCCTAATGCAGCGTCTCGGTGCGCCGGATCGTTGAATGATATGTATCGCCTGCCCTTGTCGTCAACCCCCATCCCCGTAGCTACCAGATAGTGATTGATGCCGTTGATGTTGCTCGAAGTGGATCCGCGAGGATGATTAACGCCGATCATCACCGGCTTGCCTGCAGAAAGTTGCTTCTCGATATATTGAACTTGAGGGTCGTTAGCACCCCCGCCTTGAAAGGCGGTGACTGCGGAGTTGTTCTGTCCAGGGATGGCACGGTGTTCCTTGTTCGCCGTGTTACGCATCATGTACTCGCAGGCGTTGTCACACTTCAAGTCCGCAGACTGGGTAGGGTTATCGCCTGGCACGCGCGGATCGTACTGCGACACAAAATCGACCGGCACATGCAAGGTGGGGGTTGACTTCGCATAGTCCTGGATCTTCTTGATGGTTTCAGTGCCCGCCACATCGGCAGGTCCGCCGATATGCAACTGGGCCTTGGCCTGTTTCAGCGCATCGATGCCTTGCATGCCCATCTTTTCGTTGATCGGACCGTGATAGAAGCCAGCATCTTTAAGCGCCTGCTTCAGCTGCGCCACTTCAGGCCCTTGGGAATTGAGTCCGATCTTGCCGGCAGGCGGTGGCGTAGCTGCGCTCCCGGCGTTGCCCGGACTCTTGGCAAGGGCATCTGTCCGCCGCTTTTGATCGGACTTCAACGCCGCATCAGACATGCCGGCTTCGAGCTTACCCGTATCCGGGTTGACGAAGGATTGGATTCGCGCCTGGGTGATGTTCTCTGGAGTAACGCCCTTCTTGGCGAGGGAAGGCAGCTGGTCCAGGAATCCGCCCTTGCCGGTCGCCGCTTGAGGAGCTTGCTTGTACAGATCGGAGAAGGTGCCTGCCAACAGCGGATTCGCGGGGTCGAGCCCGGCCTTGCGGCACGCGTGATTAAACGCTTCGAGCTGCGCTGGGGGTGGAGCGTCTCCTGCCTTGGGCGCGCTCCCGTTATCACCCAGCACCTTAACCAGACAATCCGTTCGCCGCTTTTGGTCGGCTTTCAGATCATTCCTGGACATGCCGGAATCAAGCTTGCCCGTGGCAGGGTCAACGAACGATTGAAATCGCGCTTGCGCAAGGTTTTCGGGTGTAATGCCCTTCTTGGCGAGGGAGGGCAGCTGATCCAACAGGCCGCCTTTTCCAGTCGCCGCCTCGGGAGACTGGTTGTAGAGATCGAAGAAGGTGCCGGCCAGCAGCCGATTGCTGGGATCGAGCCCGGCCTTGCGGCAGGCGTGTTCAAATGCCGGTTGCGCACTCTTCAGTTCACGCAACTGCTGCCAGTCGGCTTGCGCCGGCGAGCTGGCCTTGCCTTGATAGGAAAAGGTGCCGCGGTTGTAGCCTTTCACTGGATCGGCGTGACCGTTATAAGCGGGGGTGTGGCTGCCATCGGGAGTTCGGGTCCCCTCCGCAACGCCGATGGCAACGGATAAGCGTGAATCCGGGCTGGACAACTCTTTGTTGAGGTCCAGGCTGTTCTTGAAAGCGGCTGTAGAGCTGGAAGTGGTATTGGCGCCTTGCAGGGCGGCCATTGTTTTCGGCCCGACGATGCCGTCCGGCTTGAGACCATGTTGAGACTGGAAGTCGCGTACAGCCTGGTCTGTCTTCGGCCCCCAATCCCCGTCCACCTTGATGTTGGCGCCGGCCTGATTCAACAGTTGCTGCACGTTGCTCACGGCCGGGCCTTTATCGCCCAAGCTGAGCAAGTTCTGCGAATAAGCCAACTCTGCACTACTCTGCGTCCCAACGATTGGTCCCATTTTTCGGACCTCCTTTCCAAGCTTCGTCCGAATTATCGGCGCCGATCAGAATCTGTTGCTTGGAATATGAGACGCCAGCGAAAGGCGCACCGCAAATCTCTCTGCCACGACGGGCCTCATGGCCGCACCGGTCCTGAGCAATTCGCGTTTCGCGTCGTCGAACCGCTTCAGCTCCAGCAATGCTTCCACGCGAAGTTGGGCGGCCTGCGGCGAATCCGGGCCTGCGGCAAGCACTGCCATTGCGGTCTCTGGCTGCTCCAGCTGTGTGCACAACGCTGCCAGAGCGCAGCGGACATAATGATTGTGCGGCGCGACGGCGGCCAGACCATCGAAAATAATTGCCGCGTCTGTATACTGCCCTTGCATCGCAAGTTCATAGGCACGGCCGGCTACCAGGTAAACCTCGTCTTCACTCCAGGCTGCACTCATACCTACCGTGATCCTCCTTGCACCATTCGCATCGCCGCATCATCCTGCAATCCCTGGAGCCTGGACAGGACAGCCATCATACCGGCGGTCTTCGGATCGGCCGCGGCGGACTCGCCGTGGCGGCTGAGCAGACCATGCCATTGGCGGCGATCTTCGGCCGCATCGGTATAGGGAACGCCGGCCGGCCGGGGCGGAGGCTCCAGTTGCAACTCGCCTGGCTGCGGCTGATTCAACCCCAGCATCGCAGGCACGCTGTTAATGGCAGGAGCGGCAATGGCCTCCATCTGCGTCCGGAAGGGTGCGCTCTCGGGAGCAACCGCTTGCTCAACATGTGTGGGCTGCCAGCCCGGAATCGTGTACTGTACCTGTACGCTCATGTCTCCATCTCTCGACGCAATTCCTGCACCCAACTCAGCACCTCGGCTACGGCCTCATATAATTCGGCGGGAACTTCCGTGCCCAGTTCCACTTCATAGAGGCTGCGCGCCAGCGGTACGTTTTGCAGGATGGGAACGTTATGCTCTTTCGCCAGTTCGCGGATTGTGGCCGCCATATCCTCGCGCCCTTTGGCCGAGACGATGGGCGCGCCCATGCGCTTCTCGTCGTATTCGAGCGCCACGGCAAGATGGATCGGATTCACAACGACCACACTCGCCTTGGGGACCTTTGCAGTCGCACTGTGCATGACCATCTGTTCTTGAAACTGTTTGCGCTGATGCTTGACGTGCGGGTCGCCTTCGTCCTGTTTGTATTCCTGCTTGATGTCCTCTTTGCTCATCATCAGGTTCTTCATATAGAACTTGTGCTGCAGCAGGAAATCGGCCGCTCCGATCAGCAGGAAGACGCCGCCGGCGCGCAGCATCATGCCCGCGATCAGGCTCCCCGCCAGCGCGCCCGCGTTTTCCACGCCGAGCCGCGAAGTGAGGATCAATTCCCGTAACGAGCCTTTGATCGCATACCAGACGATGGCAAAAATCACGATGAACTTGAGGGCGCTCTTCGCCGCCTCGACATAGGTCTTCGCCTTGAAGAAGATGTTCTGGAAGCCCTGAATCGGATTCAGCTTTTCGAACTTCGGCATGATCACTTCGGGCGAGAAGAGAGGCTTTACCTGGAGAAAGACAATCGCGGCGGCCACCATCGCCAGGCCGCACATCACCGGCGCAGTGAGCAGGAGGAATCTCGTCATGCCGGCTTCCAGCTGATTGAACAACATCTGGGTCGAGATCGGTCCGCGCAACAACTCCGGATTCAGGCTGGCGGCAAGCAGCTCGCGAATCTGGGACACAAAGAGCGGTCCGGCAGAGGCAAGAATCCCTGCTGCCGTAAGAAACGTGAACGCCTGCGTCAGGTCCTGGCTTTTGAGGACCTGTCCCTTCTTACGCGCATCACGCAGCTTCTTAGCTGTCGGCTGTTCTGTCTTTTCCCCGGCCATTTATTTCTTCGCGGCCTGCAGCCAGCCCGCAATAATCCTGTCGGCGTCGGTCTCTGAGTACCTGGACAGCGTTTGCAGGATCAGCCCGGCATTCACTCCGCCGATCGCGTACGGACGGCGATCCTCGCCGGCCCATTCCGTCTGCGAGCCGGCGTCCGGCTGCTGCTCCGATACCTGCAGATCGCTGAAGCCCATCTGTTGCAGGCGCAGCCGCAATGCCGCGGCCTGGGTGCGGGATGAGAGCAACGCTTGTTCCATCGGACTCGACGATACGTCCGTGTTCTGCACAATCGCCGGCGTTTCGCGCGGACCTCCGTCCATATTCACCAGTTCCGCCGGCTTGAAATCGGTTCGGACAAGGTGAGATTCAATCGCACTGGTATCCACCGGTATGGAACCGGGAGGCGGATTGTCCGGATCGTAGGGCTTCAACGTTCCCGGCATGGAGAGTCCCGGCGCCATCAGAACAGGTTCCTGCATGGCGTTCGGTACCCAGGTGTAACCATAGGCGGCGCGCGAGGCGTTGGTCTTTTCCGGATCCCAGCCCCAGACCATGATGGCGTTATCAATTTTGTAGCCGCGCGCCATCAGATCGGCGGCGGCATTCGAACGGGCGGTAGGGTCCTGAATGGTCTGCAGTTTTTGTACTTCAGGAGGCTGACTGGCCCAGTATTTGTCGTTGAAGGATTGCTTGGGTGCGCTGGCGGAAGCTTGCTGGGCGAGCAACGCCGCTCGCTGAGCTTGCGCCTCCGGACTCATCGGCGGTGGCAATTCCCATTGTGCGGAGGAAGTTCTGGGAGCCGGTTCGTTTACCGGCGCGTCAACACCCGCTGATTGCTGCGCCCCAGGCTCGGCCGCAGGCACCGGTCCAGGAGCAGTATAGCCCGTGACAACGGACGCCCCGATCTTGCTCATGACTCGATCTCCATACCCGGATTATCGGAGCAGGATAGCGAGAGTTGCTAGGCCAAGCGCTGATTTCGCTGGAGTGGTTTAGCTGGGGTATCGTGATGGATCGCCAAACCGTGGCGCAGTACCTCGATTGGTGGCTCGTGAATACAGTCCAAAGCACCGTGCGTCCTTAGACGCTGAAAAGTTATCAAGAATTGGTACGTCTTCATCTGAGCCCGGCCTTTGCCGCGGTACCGCTGTCAAAGCTTTCACCTCAGCAGGTCCGCCAGTTTCTCAATTCAAAACTTGCTTCAGGTTTGAGCACGCGTCGGATCCAGTATCTTCATGCGGTCTTGCGTGCAGCCCTCAACGCAGCATTGAAGGACTCGCTGGTTGCTCGCAATGTTGCATCGCTCGCAAAACCGCCGCGGGTGGTGGCGAAGGAAGTTAAGCCCCTCACCCAGATCCAAGCTCGCAAGCTTCTTGAATCGGTTCAGGGACATCACCTGAAAGCCCTGTTCACAGTAGCCATCTCGATTGGCCTCTGCCAAGGCGAAGCACTCGGCCTTCGTTGGCAAGACATCGATCTCGGTGCAGGCACATTGCGGGTGCGGTATGCGCTTCAACGCTTGAAGATCCCCAGCAATGATGCGGAGACGGATGGGAGCGCGAAGAAAGAGGCATTCCACCTTGTCGAACCAAAGACCAAACAGAGTAGGAGGACGATTGCACTGCCTGCCGTCACACGATTAGCACTTTCAGAGCATAAAACCCGGCAATCCGAAGAAAGACAGTTAGCCAGCACCGCGTGGAAAACTCCGATGCTCCGCGTAGAAGGCGAGACTGTCCCAATCGATGACTTGGTATTTGTAAACACGAAGGGCCAACCTTACGACGCATCCACAATCACACATCGGTTTCAAGATCTTCTCAAGCTGTCAGGAATCGCGAGACATAGATTCCATGATCTCCGCCATACTGCTGCCACTTACCTTGCCATCCAATGCGTATTGGGATGGGATAATATCGCCATGCTGAAGCAACACACATTTCGTTGAGGAACAGAAGCAGTCCGTTGCAACCGCAATGGATTCGATTTTAACCCCGGCGGCTGTCAGCGTGGCTGTCAATTCAGAGAAGAGCAAGGCGAACTGATGCGGAAGATCTTGAAAACATTGGTGGGCCCTGTAGGATTTGAACCTACAACCAACGGATTATGAGTCCGCTGCTCTAACCGTTGAGCTAAGGGCCCGCACTCTCTCTATTGTAATCGTTTACCCCGCGAAAATCAGATGCCAAATTCGCGATTTTGGCGCGGCTTCGGTAAACTGGAAATATCATGTTAAGAGTAGGTCTTATCGGGTGGCGAGGCATGGTTGGCAGTGTCCTCATGCAGCGTATGCGCGAGGAAAACGATTTCGCCGGCCTTGAACCCGTCTTTTTCACCACATCGAATGTTGGCGGCGCAGCCCCCGCGGAAGGCGGCGGATCGACGCTCAAAGACGCTTCCGATCTGAAGGCGCTCGCCACTTGCGACGTGCTCATCAGCTGCCAGGGCGGCGACTACACCTCAGCCGTCTACGGACCGCTGCGTGGCTCCGGCTGGACCGGGTACTGGATTGACGCGGCCTCCACGCTGCGCATGAAGGACGATACCATCATCATCCTCGACCCTGTCAACGGCGACCTCATCAAGAGCGGCCTCGCCAGCGGCGTGAAGTCATTCGCCGGCGGCAACTGCACGGTCAGCCTCGCGCTGATGGCGATCGGCGAACTGTTCAATCAGGGACTGGTGGAGTGGATGACCTCCATGACCTACCAGGCGGCATCGGGCGCGGGCGCCGCGAAGATGCTGGAACTTGTGAAGCAGATGGGCGTGCTGGTCGACCCGACCCGCAAGTCGCCCTCTGAGAACGCACTCGAAGTCGACCGTATGGTGATCGCAGAGCAGCGTTCGGCGAATCTGCCGACCTCTGAATTCGGCGCACCGCTCGCTGGCAGCCTGATTCCGTGGATAGATAAAGACATGCCCGGCGGCCAGACCAAGGAAGAGTGGAAGGGCATCGCCGAGACCAATAAGATTCTGGGCATCGATCCGCCGATCCCGGTGGACGGCATCTGCGTGCGAGTCGGCACGATGCGCTGCCACAGCCAGGGCCTGGTCATCAAGATGACCAAAGACGTTCCGATGGACGAGATCGAGCAGATGTTGGCCGGTGCGAATTCGTGGGTGAAGGTTGTGCCCAATGACAAAGCATCGACACTGCGCGACCTGACCCCGACCGCTGTCTCCGGCACGTTGACCGTTCCGATCGGACGGTTGCACAAGCTGAACCTTGGACCCACGTTCCTCGGTGGCTTCACGGTCGGCGACCAGTTGCTGTGGGGCGCCGCTGAGCCGCTGCGCCGCATGCTGCGGATTATCCGCGAGGAAGTGGGCAAGTAGCGCATGCATTCTTGCCTGCCGCCTCGACATTTTTGTCGAGGCCGGGCTCGGTGTTGAAAACCTAACGTCGAGAAGAATCTCCGAACTCCTGATCTCATGGAATTTGGGTTGACCCAAGTTTGTATACCAACCGCAAATTCGTGCCGGGAAAGGTTGTTTCCGTTTGGGTGAGCTCGTCACATAGGTAGCTTACGGCAGCG
>Ga0118677_10001526_pt1 | contig 48810 bp, 34 predicted proteins | sample AliMusrvi5mmetaG_FD_86154 | JGI IMG/M metagenome (GOLD analysis project Ga0118677, IMG submission 86154) | reverse complement strand
GGGCAGATCCGCCGATTTCACCAAATGCATGAACCTGAACGTGGCCGAAGGCAACTTCTCCGGGTCTGTGGATTTCAGCGGATCCGGCATCGAACGAATTGGACAAATCAGCATCGCCGCCCCCAACAACAACGGTAACGCCGCCGACTTCTACGGCTGTAGAAACCTGAAGGTGGCCGAAGGCAAATTCCCTGGCTCGGTGAGCTTCTTCAAATCGGGTATTGAACAAATCGGCGAACTCATCATCACAGCTCCAAGCCGGGGAGGCCACGCCGTCAGCTTCGAGCACTGTTCAAACCTGAAGGTGGCTGAAGGGAACTATCCCGGCACTGCGTCATTTACCAAATCCGCAATCGAACGAATTGGGAATCTCCGCATCACCTATGCGGATCCGGAAGACCTCGTCGCTTTTTTTGACGGCTGCGAAAGGCTCGAGGTGGCCGAGGGCACCTTTCCAGGGGCGGTGACCTTTAGTGGGTCGGGAATAAGGCGCATCGGTGATCTCATCGTCGGTGCCACGGACATGGACGGTATCGCGGCTTACTTTGATGCCTGCGAAAACCTGGAGGTCGCCGAAGGCACCTTCCCTGGAGCCGCGATTTTCTATCAATCTGGCATCCTGAAAATCGGCGATCTGGTCATCACCTCGCCAAATTCGGAAGGCGTCGCCGCCGACTTCGCATGCTGCCCAAACCTCAAGGTGGCCGAAGGTACCTTTCCCGGATCGGTGATCTTCGACGCATCGGGCATTGTGCGAATCGACAAGCTTCGGGTAATCGACCTCGACACTTTCGGACGGTCCGCCACCTTCTTGAAATGTCAGGGCTTGCGGTGTGTGCCCGAAGATCTGCTTTTCGATCCGACTTGCAAGTTCGATCCGTGCGTGTTTCGCCGTCGCGCGACACAGGACGCCCTGCAAAGGCAGCCGGACATGCACATCTAAACCTCCGGCCCCCGAGCTGCTGGCGGGCGGCGGCCCCGTGCGGAGTTGGAAGTGGTAAGTGGACTTGGGAGAATGGGGACGCTCGCAACCTCAAAACTCCTGAATAAACTGCGGCGCTCCTGCGCCGAACACGCCATCGAACGAAAGATCTCGGAGCTTCTAGATCAAGTGCTGGCCCTTATCGCGTGACCGCTATTGGACAGGATTTTCAGTTGATTCATAGGTTTTTTCGTCGCGGCCCAGAACCGATTTGAGTGCGCCGACCTCACCGGAAGCAGTCAATCACGAGCAGGTTATCTGACTGGTTTGGCGGGTTTTCTGCCCGTTAAATCGGACGGTGTGAGGCCTGGGGACCACCGACATGGGCGAACGATTTAGCGCCGGCCATGGGGATTCATCTATTCGGGCGAGGAACCTGTGGGCGTCCAACAGGTCGGTAACGAGAATGGTTATTTTCAAAGCCACTTCCGAAAACCTTGATTCCCTCTGATCTCTGTACTGCCCCTGCCGTGCAGTGCCATAGACGATTTCTTTGGCAGCCGCCCCTTGCCCGCCGGTGTTGACCGCTCAATTCTCATGAATTTCGGCAACGCCAACGCTAACCGTCGTCACTGTCTTACCGGCGGGAATTCCTGATTGAACCACCTCTCTCTTGTCCGAATTCCTGGTGGAATTGCTTCTGTCAGAGGTCATTTAAGATTGCCTGAAAAATAGCGCTTGTCTTATGCCGGGAATGCCAGAAATCGGTTTTGTGGAAAGCCTCGTGAATGGTTTTCCCCCGATTGAAAACAAATTAACCACACCACCATGAACACCACTGACCTGACCACCAGACCCACTTCCGAGCCCCAGAAATCCGCGACGGCAAAACCCGCCACCAAGCCCGAGACCGGCAAGCGCCGCTCTACGGGACCGAGCTCATCGAATATCGAAGCATCGCCCGTCAATGTGGCTTGGGCTGCGGAGGCGGTGAGAACGTTTGGAATCACCGGCCAGTTCGGCGACGCCGTCGCCGCGGATCTGACCAAATCCGTCGCGGCATTGATCGACAAAGCGACCACCCGCGAAAAACTCACCAAGTTGATCAAAGCCGCCATCAACCGCTGCGTGGGCAAGGTCGGCAGCCCCGAATAATCCACCGCAACAACCACGGGCAACTCCATTGAAACTCTCGAAGAAGAATCTCATGAAATCGTCACCCCGCACCTTCCGCCTCACCCAAGCTGCCCTCGAGCAGCTCGCTGTCCTCGAAAAACTTCATCCCACCAGGGGCCGCGGCGAACTCATCTCGGAGGCCATCATCAGCGCCGCCAGGCAAGCCTCGGCAGCACCCCCGATCCAACTCGGGTTCCTGGTCCCGGAAGATGTTTGCTTCCTTCAGACAGCCCTTCTGGAACTGGAATCCAAGCTCCTGGCGCTGCGTCAGGAACTCCTCAAGATCAAAACAAAAGACCCCGCAGCAGCTACCAAAATCGCAGCCTCGGCGACCGCCGCCGAGGTTGAAATCCAAACCATCCGGAACACCAGGCTGCGTATCGCCCGCATCGGACTTATGGCCGATCACTTCGACGCGAAGGACATCGCGGGCATTCGTCTCACTATCGCGCATATCAACTCCAGCGCCGCCAGTCTCAAATCGGATAAGCCGGACTTGTCTGCCCACTATAGCCGCGTCACGTCGATCCTGACCCTACTCATCCCATGAGCATCAAACTTGTCAAGCGCTGCACCCGCAGTGCTGCCAGTGTTCCACGCCTCCGCGAGCGCGTTGCCTATCTCGAAAACGCTTCCCATCCCAACCACCTGCGGAAATCTCTCCAACCTCCACGGAACTACAACTGCCTGTCTCAAGCCGCCCAAGATTTCATCGCCGAGGTGATTCGAATCGACGCCGAATACAAACGTGCGAGAAGGGTGAAAGGTATAAAAAAATCCCGCAGGCTCTTCGAGGAGGTGGTTTACTCTTCTGCCCACTTTGCCAACCTCACACCCCTCGAACGCGAATTCGTGGAGGCGAGAATCATCAGCCTCATTTGCAGCGATACTGCCTGCCGCACCGCTTGGCACATCGACGACGACACGGGACGCGCTGACCTCCACATCTTCTTTGCTTCGAAGAATCTCGGGTTCCCGCCGAGCATGACGTTGTGGTGCAAGTTCGGCGGCAAGGGAAAACCAAACATCTATGCCTCATTTGACGATGCGGACGATGACATTGCCCGTTGTCTCAGCCGTGAACGGGGAGCCCCCTTCAAATCGGCTCAGGACATCCGGCGCGAACGGTCGGTTGCCGCCAAAGGAGTCATGCCTACTCTTGCGGAGGAAATTGCCGCTCGCCTGGAAATATCCATCACGCGCGAATCGCTCGCCAAGGCCATCGCCAAGCTCGGCCACTCCGTCACGAAAGTCTCTCCCGCACTGGTTTTCGTGACCTTCAAAGGCGGCAAAAAGACATTCAGATATAACATCAAGAAGCTCCTCGCCGGCACCCACAAGGCCCAAGAACTGGCGCTTATTCAGACCAATATAAATTAACATGTCACCCCCTCCAAGCGGTAAGTGAGGTTGCTACAAAACCCCTACAAATCGGGTTGTAGTGCAAGACGGGGATGCCTTCTACAATTCCGCTACGCTACAAAGCTGCTACGGGCTTCTGGGGGTATCACGCGCGGCGCAGCACGCCGTTGTTTTCAAGTGTTCGGAAGTGATTACGGATGTTTTCCACGATGCAGCGATCCCGAATGACGACGCCCAATTCCATGTTTCGGTTGAACGCGTCGTCGGTGAGATTGGCGCTTCCGATGAGGGCAGTGTCGTCGATGACGGCACACTTCACGTGGAGTTTTCCCGGCTTCCCTGCTTGATTTTGCTCCCGGTTTTCAATCGGCCAATGCAGGAGCCTGACTTGGTCAAGGCCGAGATCCTTGAAGGCATTTGATGCATCAAAACTAAGTTGCCCCGCAGAGGATTGTTCACTTTCCAAAAGCAGCGTCACTTCAACACCGCGACTGATGGCTTTGCTCAGGTGCTCACACAACAGCGGAACCCGATGTGCGGAGAACGTCACCATGAATATCCGGTGCTGTGATTTCGAAAGCAAATCGTAGAGAACCTGGTCGATCCTGCGAATCGGAAACGTGCCGTTGGCGGGGCCGCTCCAGACGATGTCGATCAATCTCGGCGTTGATGAAACCCACACATCGACCACTTCAATCGCGGTGGCCAGTTCCGCCCATGATGCAAATACGTGATCTCTGAACACTTGCCTTAGAGCCCAAGATTGATCGGGATTCAGAAAAATATCCGCGAGATTTGCCGCAGCCGTACCATCAGGCACCTCTGACTTTCCGCGATAGCCGGCCGCCAGGGCAAGCCATGCAGCGCGAGGGACCCGCTCCCTGACGACCCTCAGCTTTTCGATTAAATCCGGTAGGATATGGCTCATGTGTCGTTAAAAAATGCGGCCGCCTTGGCCGCGAACGTTTCGAAAAGGGTGTTGCGATCAAGGTAGCGGTTACCCTTTTCGCAGGAGGTTTCCGGAGCAAAGAGGCAGGCGTGGCAGCTCGCGCCGTGGACGCCGCGACCGTCGCCGGTCGGCGGGTGTTCTGAACAAAGCGGATCGGAACCGCAAATCTTCAGGGCTTCGAGTGCCTGGTGAATCTGCCGCCCTAGGCTGGTGGGATCACCGAGTTGGACGAGGCCACCGAGAGTTCCCTCGCTATCGGAGGCGGCGGTGTAGAGCAGAAAACCCGCCATGGGGCCGTGTTCATCACCGGGCGGCAGGCAGTAGATTCGTTCGCGGATGCTCGCTGCGGTATAGCCGCATTCCAGGGCAATCTGGCGCATCAGCGCATGGGAAAGCGAGTGGATCAGGACAAAGCGCACGCCGGGAAAATGATCGCCCGGCGGGTTCTGATTTCGCATTGCCCGCCACACTTTGTGAGCTGCGAAAAACTCGGCTTCGAGACGCTTTACTTCGGGTTTTGCCTCCCAAGCTTGAAGCGCTTCTTCGTTAAATTTGATGAAAATTCCTTCGCCCCGAACTTCGGAGGCTGGCAACCAAGTGGGGCTCTGCCGGCACAGGGGCGTCTGGCGGTCGTCATCTTGGAGGTCAACGTCAGCGAAGTCGCCCTTGGATTCCAAGCGGGTGAAAGCGATCAACGCACGCACTTCCCGCAATGTTTCCACAAGAGTCGTCTCAGAGAACATGTGTTCATATCCCAGCGGCGCGGCAACCCTCCTCGCCCGAAACTCATCCGTGGCGGGAAGCGGAGTGGTATTGGCCAACAACTCCCACTCAGGAAACTTGAGATCCGACGATGCACCGGGTGAAGTTCCATTCCCAGCCAACTTCGACTGGATGGCTGCCCAAACTTGCTCGACCGGTATGCCGATAAAGGCCGGTAAACTCTGCGGCAACAACGCGAACTTCGCCACCTCAAGGGATGTCACGTTCTGAAGTTTGACCCAGTGCTTTTCGATCAACTGTCCCAGCTTGTCGATGGCCCGCGGAATAGTCAGCGCGGACATCACCATCGGAAACCAACTATTCGAGGCGCCAAGCAGGATGGTCTTCGCGGTTTCCTTGCATCCTTTCGGGGCGTTCATCCGCAAATGCGGGTGATGCCCGCGGCATTGAATCTTGAATTCGTCGGTGTCAAATGCGTCCGACATTGGCCGCTTGGCCCCGCAGGTTTCGCATTTCACCACAATGTCCGTGGCATCTCCCGCCACCCCGAATTCACGAATGGTCAGCCGGGCTCCGACACAGGGTTTGGTTTGCCTATGCACAAACTCTACCCATGGAAAATCAGACAGATGGCCCTCGCGGCAAGCCAGGAGGAAACGTACAGGTAGTGCGGTGGGCGGTTTCTGAGCCTTGCAACTGTGATGCACATAACGCGTCCGATCAGGGCGATATGGATCTTGGATCAGTTTGAAATGTCCGGCATCAATCGTCCCCAACAAGTGGCAGAGCGGACAGCGCAGCCACCGCGGGAATGGTGACACGGGCACGCCTCGCGCTGGAGCGGTCGGGTCATCATCCTCATCAAAGGTAACCGGCGGCAGCATGAGTTGGCGGACTTGTGGTCCCATCCGCTGTTGCACGGCTGCGAGCAGACGCTCTTCGATGATTTCCTGGCATTGCAGCGTGTCCCAGTCGTCGAGGCCCAAAATCAGGACGGACAGGTTGGGGAGGTCCATGATCGCCCCGACTCCAAAGGTGTAAATCAATTGACTGGGTCTGAGTTCTCCGAGTTCGTTCATAACGGGTCGTTGGGGGTAGCGGATGTGCGCAAGCCGGTGGTGTTCGGATCGAGAATGAGATTCACCGTGCCCTCAACGTCGCGAAGGCTGTTCAGGCATGTGAATTCCTCCCAATCACCGATACCAGGGGCCTTGAGCAGGCCAATGGTTCCACCGGGTCCGTCCTTGTAGCCGAGGGCAAAATCGTGCTGATTGTGGACGAGATTCAGCCACTTGTCACGCCGCTCATCGAGCATCTTCCGCACCTCCAACCCGACATTCTGGTCACCCGTTGCCTTTACCGCCCGGTCGATGATGCGCTGCATGATCCAAGGCATCTCGGGATCGGTATCGGACAGACTGCCGGCGTCTTCATTGGCGTTAAGGTGTTGGTCGTTCAACCGCATCATTCCTACCAGTATCCCTGCCAGTCCGCGTTTGAGGGCCGGCACGGAAAACGGCGTCACCGAGAGCGCCTCGACGTGCTTGTAGAATGTATCGTGGTAATGCTCGAAGGTTTCGTAATGGGAGAGGTCCCTTGGCCGCGCCCAGTTGAAGACCGTCAACACGAGGCCGGGGCCGCTGCGAGACCGGCCGACGCGGCTGCTGGCCTGGATGTATTCCGAGGTGGTTTTCGGCTGGCCGGCAACGACCATCAGGCCAAGTCGTTCGATGTCCACCCCCACGGAAATCATGTTGGTGGCGAGCATCACATCATAGGGTGGCGGGGTAGTCCGTCGATCCGCCTTGCGATCCGCGTCGCGTTGGGCGTCCTGGGCTTTATCGAATATGGTTTCCAATCGCTCCAGGATCCCGGGTATGTCGGTTCCAGACTTGCGGGATGTTAGTTCCTCGACCGCCCGAATCCTGCGTTTCGCTAGACCCCGCTCGTCGGCATCGCGCAGGCGGCTGCGGATGTCGTCCTCGACCAGCCGGCGGGTTCCGGCGAGTTCGCGGATCGAGTTGAAATAGCCGGCCAGGGTCATCCATGGATCGGCGAGATTGTCATATTTCTCGAAAAGCACCTGGGCAGCCCCCATCAACGCCGTATAAACCCGAATGATCGCTACCGGGTAACGGCGACCAAGGGCACAGATGCCGAGGTAGCGACGCCCGGGGTATTGCTCACCGGCGGGACGGCGCAGGGAAAAGAAGCTATCATCTATCGACGTGCCCTGCGGCGGGAACACCTCCACCTTGCGGAGGAAGGTCTTTTTGATTTGGTCGCCGGCACGGCGAATGGTTGCCGTCGAAGACACGACCTTGGGGCGCACCCGCTTGCCGTTGACCGTCCATGTGCAAAGTTCGTCCACTGCGGTTTCATAAAGTGCCACCATTGAGCCAAGGGGGCCGCTGATGAGATGAAGCTCATCCTGGATGATGAGGTCCGGTGGCCGCAGCAGTGGGTGATCCTGTCGCTTGGCTCTGGGCTGTCCATGGTACGCCTGATGGTTGCCCGTGTCGGATTTTTCCACTTCAGGGGACAGAAATCCGTGGCGTTCGCAGAGCCCGTTGACCTGCCCGAACAAATGCTGTACCTCGCCCTTCCACGGCATCTGGGCGAACTTGTCCACTGTCGCTATGAGCAACGACGGTGGCCGACGATAAATTTCCTCGTCCACCACCATGACCGGCAAGCCTTCCCGCGGGGATTTGGCTTCACTGAATTCACAGCCGCCGGTGGCATCGCCGCAATAGGTCACACAGCGGCCGATTTCACTGGTGCCTTCATACACCCGGAGATGATGCGCCTTGATCTCCCGGCCACACCATGGACAGGAAATGAGCTGATGAGGTGTGCCGCGGACGGTCGGCTTGCCGCCGGTTTGGCTCTGGCGCAAGGCCTCCGCAGCGGATTCGAGACTATTGGGGGTGGCTTTGGACCCAACCCAAAGACCGAGCCGGAATGGCACCGTGCCCCATTTGGCAAGGTCCCCCCGGCGGATCATTTCGCACGAGCAGATGAGGGCGGCAGCACGCTGGAATTGTTGGAGGGTGAGCAAACGTAGCGTGTAGCGCATCAGCACCGCGATTCCATGGTCGCCGCAGCGTCCTTCGATCACGCCCTGCCGGCGGCGCAGCGCCAGCGTGTAGGCGGTGAGACCCAGATAGGCTTCAGTCTTACCACCGCCGGTGGCGAACCAGAGTAAATCGGCCACGGCATCGGTTTCATGGCAGCGGTCCTCATGATCGAGTCGCGTGAGCCCGGGCAGGTTAATGATCACGAAGGCGAGCTGAAATACCCGCCAACTGCGGTTTTTCGGAATGTCCAACGGATCGACCGATGCTCCTGGCTGTAATTCCTTCTTGCGGACCTGTCGCGAATAAGTCGAGCGCACCCGCTGATGCCACATCGCCCGGTTCGCGAAACGGAAGGATTCCTCGGCAATCGGGTCGGCACCTATCAGATCAATCCCCTCCCGCAAGCGATCACAGGCACGGCGACAGTTGGCGATGGCGCGTGCCGCGGCGTCCTGGTGGTGTTGCAACCGAAGCGCTGGATCAGACGGTTTCAGCGCCTCGCGGGTGATCCAGTTGCCGTAAGAGGTGTGAAGTTGGTTGAGCGAGGCGAGCAGGTCCGCCGTCGGCATCTCCGCCAGTTCCTTCATGTCGAGGACCACCCCGGCGATGTCCGGGTTGTCGGTCACGTCCGGCGGGGTCTGTTGCTCGACTTCGGCCCGTGGGACAAATTCAGTTTCCACCGCGGTGGCACGCACGGCATCCGGGAGCGGCAGGGTGGCATGGACCGAGCAACCGTGGCCGACCGCAAACTCCGGGCGGAACCGATAGAGCATTTCCAGCGTTTCCGATTCCTCGCGGGTGATCGCATCCATCCTGGAGAAATCCCGACGTTCATCGTGGCGCTGGAGAAACACCGGTCGCGCCGGCCTGCCTGCGGAGCGAACTCCGATCTTCGGCTGGAAAACCCAAGCCTCGTCCTTTTTCCGATCCTGCTTCGGCGAGATGTTGCGGAGAAACACCGTCACCAGCCAGCCCTGGCCGTTCCTGCGAATCTTCCCTTGCAGCACCACCAATGGATCATGGGTGGGATCGGGTTCATAAGGCCCAAACAACCCCGTCTTGAGCGGCAGCACCAGCGGCTCACCGACGTGTGGTTCCCGTTTCCACACCATCGCCGGCTCGCCATTGAGCTTCTTCACCTGCCGTTCACTTTTCACCCGCCGGTAGCGCCCCCAGTTACTTTCAATAACGATGGCTTCCTCCGTGCCTTCAACCATGAAGCTCATCCCGATGGTGCTGGGAAAAAACGAGTCCTTGGCACTGGTTGAGGCGTCAGTAGTCCCTACTTCCTGATCGTCCGCGCCATCTGTACCTAACCTGTCCATCACCTCGCCCTCAACCACTGCGGACATCGGAGCCAGCAGCCCGACGAGGTAGCGGCCGTAGGCATGGTCCTCCCGTTGGTCGAGTTCCTCTTCAGGCCCTTCAGCCGGTCCGAGAAGATCCTTGACCACCATCGCGGTCAGTTCGTCGCGGATGGCGTGGGGTGTGGGTGTTGCCAGAGGAGTGCTCATGATGCTTCAGTATTCGAGATGATTTGCATTGGAGTGCCGCAGACAATGTTGGCAATTTCCAAAAGGGTAATCAGCCTCTTCTTCACGCTTTCAGCAAACTGACCAGAGCGAACGCCCTCAAAAGCTTCATGCCCCCAATTTCGATACGGCTGCTCATAGTACGCATAAGCCGGCCACCAGGGCGTTTTCTTCCAGGCAAAGCGCTCAGCAAACGCGATCTGGAGATCATCTTCAACAGGACTGGGTTCATCTAACTTTATCTTCACGAAGCCGAAATCCAGAGCGCCAAAATTCCCTGCACCGAATGTGAACCCGATTCTCAAGTTGTTCCGTTCCAGAATAGGTGTGGCGAACGAGAACAGACTGTCTTTTGTATGCAGGTCCTTGGCTGGGTCATTCTTTTCCAGTCCCAGTTCGCCAGCAATGCGGGCCAAATCCTCATCCAACTTAGCGATGAGGCTTGTTTGAACCGCCCAACCGGCATCCCGTAACATGAAAAAGGCTTGGAGGTTATCCGGAGTCTCGATGATGTGCTGGATAAGTTCTTCGTTCATTTCCTTAGTGGTGCTTTGGTGGGTGAGTTCTTCGATGAGAGCGATGTATTGAGACAGCATCTCCCGAACGCTGGGCAGACAGGCGGCTTCCTTGCGGCAATCCATGAGCCAGTCGCGGATTTCTTTCTCGTAAGATATTGTCCGGTAAGATTCCCTATCAAGACCTCCTACGGAATAGGCGCTGGCATCGCCACCGAGCAGGGTGAGGTAAATGAGGTCAGCGTTCTGATCGTAATTATGGTATCGCAGGAGTTGGTTCTCCTGATCACCGGCGTAAATCTTGTTCTCGATCAGGATTCGCCGACGGATCCCGTCCTCGACAACAATGTCAATCTGGCCGCCGGTGGTTTCAGTCTTCGGACCAATGTAGCGCTCGGTCTCCACCCGTGTGTTCGAAGCATTGAATGGCACATCGCCAACGCGAATCTTCGTTAGAAATAAGTTCAGAAACACCGCTCCCTGCCCGTGCCGCCCCTGGGGGTTCAGCAACTCCGCCAGAATCGGCGAGTGGGTTCTGACCTCGTAATGGCCGATTCCGAGAATCTGGAACAGATTGAAGTGTCCGCCAGTCGCCCGCATCAGGGCTTCGTGATGGCGAAGGTGGGCGCGGGTGAAGCGCAGGAGATTTGCTGCTGAAGGTTCAATCATTGAAGTGTTCATGATTCAAATAGCCGACCTAGTCCAGTTCCGGCGGGCTTTGGGTTGGTTCTCCGCGCTTGGCGGCGGGGGTGGGCTGGGCGAGAATCGGCGGATGTCCATGATCTGAATAAGTTATAGCCGGGGATGGCTGTGCAGGCGAGTGATCATGACGGTGTTTCAGGTGGAAAGTGAGAAGGGCGGAGCGCATCATCATGGCTTGAAAAATACCGCTTTGTCGAGTTGCCGCCAGAGGAAGGAAATGAAGCTGAGGATGTCCATGGCGTCGTCCTTGCTGATCGGCCAGTCCAAGGCGGTTTCATGTGCGTGGGGATTTCGGATGGCCTGCATGAGGCCGGCGGAGAGAAACTTGATACCGTCCTGGACGTTGCGGTCGGTGTCCGACTGGCAGGGAGTGACTTTCAGCACGCCTTTGTCTGCGCCCCACACCTCCAGCATGAGCGCCTGACCGTCCTTGCTGGTTTGAGCCTTATCCTTAACCGCGTTGTTGTAGGCCTTCGCGCATTCGAATACGGCATGGAAGTAGTGCCCCTGGAGAAATAGGGTCCGCGAGTGCTTGAATACCTCCTGGTGAAAGCCACGGGAACCGAATTCCGGCTCGCTGCCCAATCCTCTGCCCTGCCCAAGAACTCCCTGGCCGCGGAGAATTCGATCCAATTCCGGCTTCAGTTTGTCAGGGGTGATGGCTTGGCAGAAATCAACGAGTAGCTTTCGGCGTTGGTCGCCGTCCATTTCTTCACGCGCCAGCGAGAGAACCCAATCGAAGATCAGTTTCGAACGAACGGAGGTGATCGAGGAATTCGGAAACTCGTCGCGATGGAAGCGGAACATGGCTCCCGCCACGCGACCGATCTCGTTGACCGTGCTCTCACACTTCAACAACTCTCCCACCGAGGTGGCGATCATGCGATAGTTGGGCTGGTGACTAGGGTTCATGAGTTGTCATTCTTCGTATTAACTCGCAGCGTCGATGTCTGCCCTGGGAACCTCGCCTCGGATAAACTTAACAAGGTCTGCGCGAATTTGCGCGTCACGCTCCTGCACATCTTTCACCACCTGCTTCAGGTCTGCCGTATCTCCGTCGAGTTGATTTATTGTAATGCTCAAATCTGCTGCCCAAGGGTCAACTTCTAAAATAGAGTTTTTGAACTCATGGACTTTATTTATGAATGTTCTGAGTGGGTCGGCACTCTTGATAATATTAAATGACTTCTGGAGGAGTGCGCAATTTCCGAGCGAATTGACGACAGAATTAAGGTTTTCGTCCTCGGACAGGAGGTCTTCCGGCAACTTGCGACTATTCCAGATTTTCACCGAAACCAGATGATCGACTTCCAACTCGACTCGACTCTTGCCAATTCGCAGGGGCACACTTGAGGCCTTCCAGCGAGCCTCCCCAAGGCGGTGCCAAATCCACAGGGGGCCGAAGTATTGTCTGACCTGCTCTCTGGTCTCTACGCCTAAGCGATTGTTGATATGACTGATTGCGTCCGCTTGGACATCGGCGATCAGGGTTTCAAGCCGCTTCTCGTGGATCACTTTGCAGGCGTCCACGCCGGTCGCATTGGTATACCCAAGGGTGTCACCCGCCATCTCTCCCGCATACTTTGGTAGGGCATTGCCACTCGATCGCGCCCAACGCTGTGCCCAGCTCGAACCGGCAAGCCATCGGTCCATGTAGCGATTCATAAGTTCGCTAGAAGTTTTAGAAAGTGAATCCTTTGCCAACTCTCCGTTGACCATTGCCGAACCCCGTCGCATGAACTGGAAGTTGGCAGCGCATAACACAGCAAGAGCGTTAATAGATCCGAACACCCTGCCGCCTACCAAATCGCGTTCTTTGACGATCCTCGCGACTGACTCTACGGTTTCGGCGAGTAGTTGCCATTCGGCGGAGAGTGTGGCTGCCATCGGACGAATGATGTCTCCCTGAAGCAAGTCCCGGTTGTTCAGAAGCTTTCCCTCATTGTGGACGACCGCCCAGATGAATGAAACCATTGAGACCAGATCATCGGTGCGAAGCTCCAGTCCCTGACTTTTGAGTTCGTCCTTTAGGTCCTTGAAGCACTTTTGGGCACTCCGCTTCGAAGTCTTTTCTGATAGCCAGCCCACCTTGAGCCATGCGAACGTGATTTCCTCTCGGGTCAGTGTCCGTCCCGCAGTATTGAGCCGGGTAAAGATGTTGACAATAGCATCGTCATAGGCGTCCCGGTCCATGGTGGCGGCGTCGAATGCCCGGAGTTCAAGGAAGGCAACCTTCTGAAGTTTAACATCTCGCAGGGTAGTCATCAATTCAGCGAGAGGTGTCTGCAATTTCTCCTGATCTCCGACAGAGACTCCGTGATCAGTAAGGAGTTTCGCAATCCCTTCGGAGTAATTCTTCTCCTTGAAGTTCTGGTTCGTGCCTGCCAAATCCCATAGGCGGCCAAATCTGATTAGGTTTGACTTGTTCTGAGGGTCAAACCGGTCCGGGAGCGGTCTCTTGTAATCACCTTTTGTCCCGGATTTTGACTTTCCATCCGCTTCATCAGTGACGGCCCAAATCAGGACTTTATCGAATTCTACAGCGGAAATCTGGTCATTTGCCACGCGGTAACCTCCGAGGAACTTTTCTAGGTCGAGGCAGAGTGAACCGAGAGTCCAGTGATTACTGTTGTTCTTGCCTTTGGCGCTTTTGGTTCCCGCTTCGACTCCCCATGCCTTGTCGCTCAATTTAAAACCCCAGTTGTCGCCGTGAGTGGCAAGCAACAGGCTCTGCACCCGTTGCTGTCCGTCTAAAACCATTTGATAGTTCGCCGGGGCTTGTCGTTGGTGCAAAACGTGACCTGCATCGCCACCTGTTTTGTCGATGATTTCCCAGAATGCTCGGGATGGGATGTTCCGCTTCTCATTGTGCGCCACTTTCCACAACAACAAAGTTCCAAAGGGCCAACCCCTTATCAGCGAGTCAACTAGCAGGGAGACTTGATTTGGAGTCCATACGTAGGGGCGTTGAAGATCCGGAATGACAAGTGTCGAGCCGCCCTGATTCGCTGCTTTGTCTAAAAGAAGATGGAGTTCTTCGGTATGATGATCGTAGATTTGAGCCATAATGCTGTCGGTGGAATAGTATAGGTTTTGTAATCAGTGGGTTTCAAAGGTATTCCATTTGCCTGTTTTGAGCTTCATCGCTGCGTATAGCTCGAAGGCATACCGCTCTACTGGGCAAGCCAGTGGGAGGATCGCTACCTTCTGGCTGCGGAGCCACCTCTGAACGCCTTTGGCCTCCTCGGTTGTGAAATCCAAATCACCCCGGAAACCATTGTGGCTCGTGTGATTCTTGAGCAAGTTGAAGAGTAAACTGGCGGTATGGTGTTCGAGTGTGCGGACGTGGCTACGGAGGCGGCATATCGCAGTCCTTGAAATCCCGACGTAAAACGGACGCTTCCCCGATACCATCACATACACGCCGGCGAAGTCTCTGTTGTTTTTCTTAACCTCCGAGCCCTTGAGTGAAGCAGTATGCCGTGTTGCTTCGGCAAGTGCATCTTGGAGTCCTTTAAGGTGATCACTCAATGCCGTATCGCTCAACAGCGTGGAGGGGCCATTTCCATCTTCTGCGAAGGGCAGTAGAGGAATGGAGCGATGGATCTGCGTTTGAAGTTGTAAGTATAAGTTTGGGAGGCGCGTTTTCGCTAGATCATCGAAACTGTGTGAAAACCCATCGACTCTTTTTTTCGATAGCCAGTCCTTCGGTGGAGTGAATTCTATTTTCGGTTTAGGCATACAAGGGAAGAAGTGAATAGACCGCTTCAGAGTCAGTAATCACCGCCGCCGCCTCCCCCAGAACCGGGGATATGACGCAGGGTGAAGCGCGGCTGCGCGTTGATGTTGAAAAACGAAACATTTTGATTTCTCAAAAATTCAAACTTTGGCTGAGCTGCGAAAGCGCTCACTCCTGAAGGCGGCGTAAGCCAGCCTTGCTTGTTGCCCTCGTAGCAGAGGAGCCAGTGCCGACCGAACAGCTCCGATGGTTCGGCAAATGTGTGGAGTCGGGTAAACGACGCTGGATTTCCGAGGCCGGCATGGGCCAGGCTCAAGCCCATCAATGCAACGGGAGAGTCCTCACAGGCGTCCACCGCAGCCTCAACCGCGCATGACATGGGGATGCCAAGATGCTTCATCATCCACAGTGCCCATAACGCCTCGCTGGCCTGTCCCAGTGGCAACCGTTCGAGAATGGTATGCTCAAGACAAGCGGTCCAAAGGCTGATGTCAATGGTCCGCCCCTCAATGGTTGTGTAGTAGAAAATCTGGTCGCATACCTGTGATAGGCACGCCGGCTCGCCACGGACGCATTGGCTGAGCAGATATTGAAAAATCTGCCAGTTGTCCCCCATTACATCCACTGCGTTGAGGCGGGGAATCGCGTATTTAAGAACCCCTTCGGTAGGGGCTACCCTTGCTAGTTCAAAGGCATTGTCGAAATAGGCGGTGAGGTCCGTTCGTTGTCCTCGGGTTCCTGCTTCTCTGAACATGAAGGTGCGAAGCCGGGATGTCCATAAAGGTTCGATTGGATGAGGAAGCTCGATGATCTCCGTCTTCCATGGGTTCAGAGCCAACTCATACCTGCTTAAAACCGATTGCAGTGTGCTGACAACTTGCTCCGCCTCCGAACGCTGGTTGACCACAAATTCGTAGTCGTCGATGAAGCGGATGCCGCGCAAGCCAGGGAACGCGGTCATCAACTCTTCGTCCACCGCAGCCAAGATGCACTCGGCAAGCAACAGTGAGGTGTCCGTTCCGATAGGGATACCTACTGTCTGCTGATCGTTTATGTTGCGCGCATGGAAATCCAATCTGTCCGACCAAAGGGTATTGAGAGCATTTGCAGCCATTGCCTGTTTGACGACCTCTTTTCCATGGATGGCCCAAGGCACGGAATGGGTGTAGGTCGATGGGTAAAAGCGATTGATGTCTGCGTGGAGAAGGAATCGTCCGGATGCCCGTAATTCCGCACGGCGCATGGTTCTGGCGGAAAAATTATGAGATCCGGAAATGGCTCGATCCGTTCCCGTGTCAACGGGCTGGGTCAGAGAAAATGGAGACCGCTGGGCACTGAGTTGGAGCGCGGTCCAATTCTGAGCGACGTAAGAGCACAAACGCGAATAGTGAACAGGATTCGGAATGCCAAGATGCCTTCGGAGGCCGCCGCTCCGAACCATGTTGTGAACGCACATTTCCGACTTGTTAGGCGAACCAGTCGAAAATTGGTTGATCAATGTCCCGTTGGCGCTTGTTACCGCATTGGCAAGCGCACTCGTTGTAAAGGCAGGTGGCAATTCCCTCGGAAAATATCCGCGTGTGAGAAGTTGATTCAATGTGGGCATCGCGAGCTTATACTATTGGTTAGAGATCAACCCCGAGGAACCTCTGCTCCGCCACGGTTGCATCCAGCACTGGGTTGAGTAGCCATGGCTTCTGATTCACTTCTGCCGGCGGTGGCTCGGTGGTGGTGACGATGTATTGGAAGCCGATGTTCTCGCCGCAGGCTTCTTCGAGGGCTTGGGCGGCGAGGAAGAGGGATCGGTAGATCGGGGCTGCCAAGTCGGATTCTCTGGGGCTGTCATGGAGGAGGAAGCGGGGATGGTGGCCGGTGCCGTTGAATTGGCTGAGGGCAAGCGCTGCGAGGTCGAATGCCAGAAGTTTGGTAAGCCCAAGGGCCGCGCTGTCGAAGGACCCGTGGAATTCGAGCTTGGGTTGGAGGGTTTTGTCGCCGGCAAGTTCGATGCGGCCGGTGACTTCCCTACCGAGCATTGCCTGGACGATGGCGTTGTAGAGATAACCAAACTTCTCAACGGCTTCGCGGTGACCGCGGGCGTGCGCCTCGATGGTTTTGTCGAGGGTTGCCTTGGCGGCGCTGAGTTGGTCCAGTTGCACCGCGAGCGTGGTGAGGTTTTCTTCGGCGGCGAGGTAGGCACGATAGGCGGCTTCCAAGTCTGCGGCCCGGTTGCGGGGCGCGGAAAGTTCGGCGAATTTGGCGTTCAACTCCGCGCGCCGTGCCGCAGTGGCACGCTGGGCGATTTGGCACGCGGCTTCGCAGATCTTGAGGTCGGTCTGGAAGGCCTCGAGTTGTTCTTCCAGCCGGGCTAGCCGGTCTTTTTCAGGACCCGCAGCGGCGACAATGTTCCGGGTTGCCTGCTGGACCTCGTCGTCGTCCGGACGGGCGGTGACACAGGGGCAGCCGTCACGGCGGGCGATGGGGAGTGGTGTGGAGCAGTAACCGCGGAACGGAAGATAGCGGGTGGTGCCGGCAAGGTGCCTGGCGTCGCTGGCCCGGTGGCTGGTGGCGATAACGGTTCCCTTCTGTTTCGCGATGTCGTCCTCCAATTCCTCCACCCGCGAGAGGAAGGCATCCACCTCATACCGGTGGCCGGCCTCATCGGAAACAAGTGACTTGAGGATTTCGTCATCCTGGAAACCAAACAACGCGTCGTCCGATTCTTGCCGCAGGCGGGAAACCTCCGCCTGGAGTTCCGCTTCGAAGATCAAGTCGCCGGGGAGGCCAATGGTTCCCGGATAGAGTGCGGCGAGGGCGACCTTTGCCTGTTTGCGGTGGTATTCCCGTTGGGGACGCTCGCGGGTGAGGCGCTCGTGTTCTTGGGCCGCGGTCTCCCGCTCCCGGAGACGCTTCTGTTCGTCGGGATCGACGAGGCCAAGGACGAGGCGCATGAGGTTTTCGCGGTCCACTGCGGAGATGCCTTCGGCTTCGGAGTCGCTTTCCTTGGCCCGCCAGTCAATGAGCGAGGCGTAGTGGGCTTCCTGGTCACGGCTCAGCCATGGCAGCAGGAGCGGCCACGTCAGTTGCTTCCCGGAACCCGAGAGGGAACGATGCGTCATCCGACCAAGGGCTGCGGCGTTCAGGGCTTTCTCATATTCGGCATATCCGGCCCATGGAAACGGCTCCGGCATGGGATCGAGCAGGGTTCCGCCCTCCATGGCCCAGGGCTTGTGGCCAAGATCGCTGAGGGTTCGCCCGACGAGCCAGCGCTTGCCGTCAATCCAAACATCTGCGAGTACCCAACCGTTGGAAAAGGAGTCCCGAAAGTCCTCGCGGAATTGCTTGCTGCCGGGTTTGGCGTCGCCGATGGCGAAGCGAAGGAGCCGGCAAAAGGTGGTCTTGCCGGCACCATGACCGCCGAGGCGTCCCGGTTGGTCGCCGGACGAAGTGGCCCAAAGAATGTTGAGGCCTTTCCGCAGCTCGATGCGACGGAGACGGGTGGCGTCGCCGGCGGGCGTTTCCTTGTGAACTTCCAATCGCTCAACCCAGATCACCGGCTCGGCGGCGGACTCGGCGGGCTTGAGGTCCGCGAGCGAGCGGATGCCTTCATCGAATTCGAGTTGGAGTTGTTTGGGGCGGGCCATGGGGAGAAGTTTCAGAAGGCTGCCAGGAGTTCTTCAAGCTCCGCGTCAAGTGTGGCGGATTCCTCGTCGCCTAGCACCGGGGTGGACAGCGGTTCGGTCACATGGAGCGCCAACCAGGCATCGTAGGCGACATCCTCGGTGGCGGGATGCTTGGGGCCATCCTGCAAGGCGAACACAGCGTCCAGCCCCCGACCGGAAACGGCGATGTTGGCAGCGGACATGTCGCGAAGCGTTTGGATCAGGTAATCCGGTGTCGCCCGTTCGTTCCAGCGGGCACCCCATTCGGCGACGCGGCGCTGGTCGTCGGGAAGGGCGAGGCGTTGCATGAGCTTCGGTTGAGTGACGGCGGCGAACGCATCGCGCAAGACCGGCCACCGCAAACCTTCCGGGCGGGCGGAAAGCAACGCCGTAACCAGGTTGACGGCATAGAGTCCGGGCGTTGGCGCCGGGAAGCGGAAGTCGGATGGCATCACCGGCAGAGTCTCGGTCGTGGTGGGCGAGCCCTTCGGCTTCCGGCCACGTGTGACTGCGGCTTGGGGGGCGGGTTTCTTGCTCTTCTTCTCATGCAGGCCGGCGGCGAGTTCTTCGGCGTGCCGCTGGTGGTTGAGGGCGAGGAGGCGGTCGAGGATTTCGCGGCGGGCGGCTTCGCTGACGGTGTAGCGCTCGCCTTGCCTGGTGGCGTGGAAGCCGTGGCCCAAATCCAAATCGCTCCAGCCGTAGGCGGCCGCCACGGCCTGATCCATCTCGGCATGCAATGCGCGAATTTGACTAACGTCTTCAGACAGTTCGCTCTGGTTATGGAACCGATTGTAGAAAGTCGTGAATCCCTCTTTTCGATCAAGCAATACCCGCTTGCGACGCGAGTAGTAATCTTCGCCAATCCTACGGATTGAGCTGTAATCCAAAGGAAAAGGAAACGTTCCACTACAGTTGGACGGAGAATACCGAAGTGTGCCTGAGCCGAGAGTCGACGAGTAAGCCCATGCCCATGCCCAGTGAAAACTACTCTGCATCACTGCGAAAAATCCATCATCGTCGATTGGGAAGCAGACCACCTGTTTGTCGAACACCATTACTGATGGCATCCATGACACCGCATTCGTTGGACTTACAGTCGCAGTCACAAGAGTTCGTTTGACCTTCCGAAGTTCTCGGTAAAGCGCATGACGTGGTCCTCCATACTGCCACCAATTCTTAGCCGCCGCCTTGTTGAAATGATTGGTGGGTGGTAGCGACAATCGTTCGGGTTTCACAAGTGTTTCCAAAATATGCAAAACGTCAGGATAATCCGATGCCGCCGGACCATTTTCGTCTCCCTGGCGACTATTGGGCCAGTCAAAAAAGTTGATAATCCATCGACTAACCGACTGATCGTAACGAGAGTTAAAGTCGTCTCCGATTAAATATGGGAAAATGACATCTCGATTGCGGACTACCTCCTCAAGCATCTTTTTCGCGTCATCGGGGAGCAAAGTAAATCCAAGGCCACAAACGTTTGATCCTTGGAATCCTATGGAGCTGCTAGCAGCCAATTCATAGGGATTGAGTATCCGATCAATGACGGATGATGCCAAATACGGCGAAATCTGTGAAACAAGTGCATTGTCGAGTATTCTCGGTCCATCCCAATTCACGCGAGAAAAATGCACTACTGAAACAAACAGTGCCGCTGAACCTGGCCACCTAAGACTCGTGTTTGCACGAAACGTTACTGCTCCTGCATTGTAAAGCTGGTCCAGGCCCGTTTCCCGTGTGTCGCCCTGCGCGATTGTATTGGTGGCAATCAGCCCGGAACACCCATTAGCTGAGAGTAGTTCATGAACTCGCAGAAAGAAAAATGAGCACAGGTCCGAAGTGCCACGCACGCCTGTCACGCCACAAGCGAGGCGTGCAAAGAGGTAATCCCTGTAATCTTTTCCGTAGGTGGGCACAATTTTCAACCCGCCCATGAATGGCGGATTACCAACAAACCCATCGAATCCACCGCGCGCGAACACTTCAGGAAATTCCACCGGCCAATTAAACGTGCTGCGTCCGCGCAGTTGCATGCTGGCGTGAGCGGAAAGGGAAGATTGGAGATTTGAAACTGGAGATTTCAAAGAAGCGTCGGCGTCGCGCTTCATCAGCAACTGCACTGTCTCCGCTTCAGCGGTGCGTTGGTCTTCGTAGGCTTTGCCGTCGAGGCCGCGCAGTTCCAAGGCGATAAGGCAGTTGGCGACGGCTTTCACTTTGGCGGTGGCTGCTTCGGCTTCGGCGTGCAGGCGGTTTTTGGCCTCGATCTGGGTGTGGTCGTTGGAGGGCAGGTCTTCGAGGGCGCGGCGTTTGGCGGAGGCCTCGTCCACGTAGCGGAACAGGTTGGCGGTGGCGAAGGTGTCTTGCACGGTTTCGCCCGGTTTCACGCGAAGGCTGAAGTTTTCGATCTGTTTTACCGAGGTAACGCCAAGCAACGAATCGCCGCATTTGAAGGCATGATCGAGGAAGGTGAAGGGCCGGTCCTTTTGCAGGGTGATGAGCCAGAGGGAGAGCTTGGCCATTTCCACTGCCATCGGGTTGATGTCCACGCCGTAGAGGCAGCGGTCGGCGACGTAACGGCGGGCGAGGGCGACGCGCTCGGCGGGATCGCTGGGCAGGAGGCGTTCACCCGCAGACCCGACGGAGAAGTCACCATCCGGGGTGATCAGCATGGAGCCGACATGTTCCTTTTCCGCAAGTTCCCACGCTTCGCAGAGGCGTTCGGCGAGGTAACGGCAGGCTTGGACGAGGAAGGCCCCGGAGCCCATGGCGAGATCGCACACCTTTAGGGCGAGGATTTCCTTGGGCGACTTGAGTTTCAACTCCGCCTCGGGCAGCCCTTCGGCAGGACCGATGTAAACGAGGGGATCAAGCGTGTGCTTGACGATGGGTTCGGTGAGCGAGCGCGGGGTGTAGTGGGTGCCGCTGCTGCGGCGGTCGGTGCCGGCAGTGACAAAGACGGCACCGGGGCGGATGACCGCGAGGCGACCGAAATCGTCGGAGCGGAGCAGGCCGACAAAAGGGTGGATGCGCTGGGCAAGCCGCGGGTCCTGACCGCAGGCGAGGAGAAGGGAGTGGGAAATGTCGAATGACGAATTTCGAATGACGAAGGAAGAAGATGAAGAATCGCTTGGAGCGACGGCTCTACTTTTGCTGCCGGCTTTGGGTTTGCCGAAGCCGAGGGAGGTTTCCAGGGCATTGGCGCTGCGGCCGGTGGCGTCCTTGAGGAAGTCGATGAGAGCGGGCGGCGCTGTGGGCGCTTCGTCATAGCGGACCTTGCCGGCGGGGAACGGAATGGGGAGCGAGTCGGTGGTTTCCGCCGCCATGAGCCCGCCTTCGAGCGGGTCGGATTCCTGGCCGGCGGCACCCGGGTCAATGCCGGCGAGCGCCTCGAGCTTGGCGAGGGAGATTTCCGGTTCGTTTTTCCCACTGAGGCCGAGGGTGACTTCGGTGGCGCGGCGGGCGGTGTGATCGAGCAAACCTTCGTAAACATGGCCGATTTGTTCGATGTCCAGCGCGCGGAAGGAAACCCGCCGCGCTTCCGTGGGGCCGCCGCCGGGAACCTTCACGCGGAGGAGTTGGAGGGCTTCGAGCAGGTGAAGGACCACGCGGTTGTTCACCGGTAGCGGGTGGGCGGGAGTCTCGCGCCAATGGCTGCCGGATTCCCGACCTTCGAGGAAGGGGTAGCGGTCGGGATCGAAGAGCGAGCCGCCGTAGGCTGGGAGGCGCATGGCCTCGTGCTGCACGCCGCCGTGGACTGCGCGGAAGGTGGCGAGCAAGCGCGACCAGGCATCATGGCGCCGTTCAAGAACCTCCTCGCCGTGTTGGTCGGCGCGTTCACGCAACAGTTCCCGCAGGGTGGACACGGCGTAGTGCTGGTCGAAGAGCAGATCGCCGAGCAGGAGCAGGCCGCGTTCCTCGGAGGAAAAGAGGAAGACGAGCCGCATCATCACCGTGAGAACGGCATCATAGACCTCCTTTTCCGGGACGTTGGCGAGCAGGGCGCGGTTGGAATCGGCGTCGATCTGATCAATCGCCTGAACGAGCATTTCCACAGCCCGGCGAACCTGCCGGCCAAGTTGCTCGGTGACTTCCTGCTGGTCCTTGGCGCTTTCCGCGTAGAGGGCGGCCAGGGTTTCGCCAGCCGCGACACCGAAAAAGCGCCGCAGACAAAGCAGGCTGTGGAACGCCCGCAGGGTAACGGGTTCCTGCATCCAGAGGTCGGCATACCACGACGCGAAGCCGCTGGTTTCGCCGCGGGGGGCGTAAACAACCAACCAGTGCTCGCCATTGGTGACGAGTCCGAGCGGGACGCCGGAAGCGTGAAGCAACTCGGTCATCCGGGTGGCCGGCGAGGCTTTCCAGATTTTGCCGGCAACGGGTTTTTCCAAATCCTGAGCCGGCGGATAGGTGACGACGAGAAGCTGCGGGTTGGAATCGCCTTCGCCGCCGGCTGGCCGACGCAGGACAAGATCCGGGCGGAGGGTTTCTCCGAAATGCGGTTGGCTGGCCTCCATCCCGGCGGGGATGGATTGGCCCTCGGCGATGAAGTCGGCGGGCCACTCAAGCAGGTTTTCCAAGACGTGGCGGACCCAGGCGGTGTGGACGTAGGCCAGCGGTCGGCCGCGTTCGAGCCAATCCTCGTAATTCTCACGCAAAGCCGCAGCGCGACTGGGATCGCGCAGGTCGAGACCCTGCGGGAACACACGCAACAGCACGGGCATGGACAGGAACGGGCCGGAGGATTCGACCAGCGAGAGCCATTCGGCATGGTGGCGGGCGGGGGTCATCGTTTTGTTCCTTTCTCAAGCTGGGCGACAGCACGGTAGGGAACAAGGAAGGTCACGGCGAGTGGGAACAGGCGGGGCTGCGGATTGGCGTAGCGGCTGCGAAGATGCGCGGTCTCGCGGGCCAGTTCCGCGGGGATCTGTTTCAGGCGGTCGCGCAGGCTGCCGAGGTCACGCTCGCGCTGGGCTTTTTCGTTCTGATCGTCGAGCGCCAGGCGCAACTGCGGATCTTCCTCGTCGGTTAGGACTTTTCGGATGGATTGACCCAAGTCCTCCATCACGGCGGTGAAGTTGGCGACTTCGCGGTCGGAGCGGTCATCCAGGAAGGTTTGCAGGTTTTTCGAGCGGTCGGTCATCCGGGCGTCGAGGTCTTTGAGGAGCGGGTCCTAGATGCTTCGCCAGAGTGCTTTCAGGGTATCCTCGATGAAACCGGGCGCTGCGGCCTCCTCGGCGGCGGCGATGGCACTTTGGGTTTCTCCGACGTTCATCCGCTTGAAACGGCCTTCCTGAATGACCCCGCCGGCGGTGATGATTTCCTCATGGACGCGACGGTTGTCACCACCGAGGACGAGCAGCCGGCCGTGAATGACCACGGCGGGAGTTTGCAGGGTGCTGTCCGGCACCGTGCGGGCGGTGAAACGCTGGAGTTTTTTGGAGCGCTCCATCGACCAGACTTCCGCCCGCAGGAGGCGGAGGCACATTTGAACAAGCCGGTGGTTCAAGTGGCAAAGGACGACATTGTCCCGGCCGGTAGCCAGTGAGTGGTCAAAAACAATTGGGCGGATGCGATGGGTGTGCGGATGGGCAAGACCTTCGGCGCAATAGGCCCATGAACCGCTGAGAGGCGGGAGAAACCATGACTCCCCGATGCCTTCCAGGTTCGCGGGAACGAGCGGCGGCTGGCCGGCAAGGGCGAGGCCGGTTTCAACGACGTTGCGGATGCGCTCGGGCGTCAGGTGGAGTTCCCGCCGGGTGTCGTGGAGCTGGCCGGCGAGTTTTTCGAGTTGCTCGCGGAGTTTGCGCTCGAATTTCAGGAGGGCCTTTGCCGGCGCGGCGTCGGTTTCCGCGCGGGCGGTGTCGAGCGTGCGGCGGCGACCCATCATGGCCTCTTCCACCTGGTCAGCGATGACGGGGCCGACTTTTCCGAGGTCCTCGCGGATGGCCTCCACCTTGATGGCGGCGCGGAGGAGGAATTCGAGGTCGCCTTCGAGATCGCCGGGGGCTTGGCCGGGTTTGGTGAGGTCGAAACCCTTGCCGACGAAGTGGAAAATACGGACCTCATCGTTTTTTTGCCCGTGGCGGTCCACCCGGCCGTTCCGCTGCTCCATGCGGTTCGGGTTCCAGGGAATTTCGTAGTGGATGAGACGGTGGCAATGGTTTTGGAGATTCACGCCCTCGGAAGCCGCATCGGTGGCGAGCAGAATGCGGATCGAGGATTCGGCGGGATCTGACTGGAAGGCGGCTTTGATTTTCTCGCGTTCGTCCAAGGGCAGTCCGCCGTAAATGGTGAGCAGCCGGTCATTGGCAGCAAAACCCTCCGCGGCGAGGATCCCGTGGAGCCATTTCTGGGTAGTACGGTATTCTGTGAAGATGATGACACGTTCGTTCGACCACTTGCCGGCGGGTTTGAGAGTTTTTTGGAGCCATACGATGAGTTCCCGGGCCTTGGTGTCGGCCTGGTTCGCCGCGGTTTCGGCCCACTGGCGGAGGCTCTTGAGAATGGCGGCCTCCTCGCCGGTGAGCGGAGCGCTGTGGCGCGACGCTGTTTCAACCTTTTCCCCGACATCCTCTTCGTACTCGTCATCGTTCAGGTATTCATCATCCGTGCTGAGGCGGTCCATCCATGAGGACCCGGCGGACTGGGTGCCGGCACCCACCGATTTTGCGTGTTTTTCCAAGGTGGTGGCGAAGGCGGCAGGGCAGGAAAATAGCCGCTTTTTGAGGAGCTTCAGCACGAATTCCGCCGCGAATCGCTGAGCCTGGGTGGCTGCGGACTTGGCCCGGAGTTCGGTGTAATGCTGGAGGCTGCGGTGAATCTGGCGCTCGGCCTCGGTGTAGGGGACTTCGATGTGATCGACCACCCGCTCGGCAAAGCGCCGGGAGCCGTCCCATTTCAGTTTCAACTCGGATTTGAGCCGACGGACCATCACAGCTTCGAGCTGGGTGCGGTTTGGCGGCACCGTGCGGGCGAAGCGCTGGTCATCGAGGAGTTCCAGCAGGGCGGAAAAACTCTCCTTGTAACCGTTGTGCGGCGTGGCCGAAAGGAAAAGTTTGTGCTCGAAGAACGGGGTCAGACTCCGGATTGCCTGAGTGCGCTGGGAGTCGATGGCGTATTTGCCGCGGCCGGCGGGTGAGACGTTGTGGCACTCGTCCAGAATCATCAGATCATAGGGCCGCGGGTAGGCCACCTCGTCGCCGGCCGGCAGGGTTTCGCGGAATTGGCGCAGCGGGCGCTCGCGCTTCAGGAAGTCGATGGAGGTAATGAGCCGGGGAAAATGAGACCACGGGTTGACGTGAATGCCGCGCTTGCGCCGCAGTTCGCCAAGCAGGTCCCGGTCCACGATGCGGAATTCGAGGCCGAATTTATCGCGCATTTCCTCCTTCCACTGAACCTGGATGGTGGACGGGCAAACGATCAGGATGGTGCGGGCACGGTGGCGGAGAATGAGTTCCTGCGCCACAAGGCCTGCCTCAATGGTTTTGCCTAAACCCACACTGTCGGCAATCAGGAGATTCACTCTGGGCATCTGGAGCGCACGGACGACCGGGTCGAGTTGGTAGTCGTCCACTTCGATGCCGGAGCGGAACGGGGCTTGGAGCGACTTGTCGTCGGCTTGGGAAACCGAGCCCCAAGTGACAGCGTCGAGGAAGGCGTCGAAAATGCGGGGTGAGTCGAATTCCTGGAGCTGAGGCAGGCCCGATTTCTCCGGGCAGTGGGTACCCGGCTCCATTTCCCAGATCACCTGGAGTTCCTCGCCGAGCCCCTCGTCTTCGACCGAGGACAGGCTGACGAGATGCTCTTTGCGGGATCCAGTAGCCACCAATCCGGCGGGAAGGTCGGACATCCGCACATCAGACACCACAAACGGGCGCTGGCGGACATAGACAACCTGACCTGGCTCTGGAACGAGTGCTGGCATTACGCCGCGATTCTTCACATGGGGGGGCGAACTTGTCAGGCAAGAAATCCAACAGAAATAAATCCGGGAAGCGGCAAACGAACATTCGGCGGGGTCGTTCGCCCGAGTTTCCAAGCGAGGGGTGAACCCACAAATCGTCAATGGCAGATAAATCAACAGCCAGCCGAATATTAACCACAGTAAGCAATCAACTAACGAGGCGGTGCCTCAGACCAGGCGAGATGTAGGTGGCCGGTTGCGGTTGGGGTGCTGGTGACGGTTGAGGCACCGCCTCGTTAGTTTTTCTCCCGGGCGGCGTCCAATCCGTTGGGGGGCGGTGTCCGGCCGGAGCTGCGGAGCGGCATCCTTTGGGGACGCCGGATTGAGCCGACAAGCGGCTGGTATTCTCCGGATTCGGAGTGTAACAATAGTCCAACCGGACACCGCCATGAACATGCCACACTCCGTCGCCCAACTGCAAGCCGAAAACGTCACCCTCGAACTGGAATGCATTGACCGCATGTACCTCAACTGCTACGTGCCGCAATTGACCAGCGCCGGCGGGGTGGCCGCCTATTTCCGCAACTACAAGGGCCACCGTTTCGCCTCGACCAAGGACGCGGTGGAGACCAGCGAGGCGTTCCGCCGCAACGTGTTTGATTTCGCCAACCGCCAGCGGGTTCCCGTCCACCGCTTTGCCAAGGGCGAGCGCAAGGATGACGTCATGCACGGCTTCCTCAAGGATTTCCGGGAGGAGCAAGGGGTCGTCTTCATTGGCATCGCCCAGGAAAAGGCGACCGTGCCGCGCACCATCCGCAAGCACTTCGGGGATGGCAAGGGCACCATCCCGTGGATCGATTACACCACCGCGATGGTCAACTTCTATTACTTCTACTGTGTCGACGAGGACCTCGGGCCGTTCTTCCTCAAGTTCTGTTCCTACTTTCCCTACGGCGGCAAGCTCTGCATCAACGGCCATGAATACCTCAAGCGCCAACTGGCCAAACGCGGCATTGCTTTCGAGGCTCTCGACAACGGCCTGCTGACCTGCGCCCACCCCGCCACAGCCCAATCCATCGCCGACGGCTTCAACGAGCAGAAAATCGAGCGGTTCTTCCGCAAATGGCTCAAGCTGCTGCCCCACCCCTTTCCCGCCGCGGACCGCAAAGCCGGTTACCTCTACCAGCTTTCAGTTCTGCAGGCCGAGTTCGCCCTGACCCAGGTTTGGGACCGTCCCGTGCATGGCCGGGAGTTCTTCGAGCAGGTCATCCGCGACAACATCGATTTGGGCCGTCCTGAAAAGGTGCAGTTGATCTTCACGCGCAGGATGCGCAAGGCAACCGCCACCGACGGCCGATGCCGGACGCGCGTCATCACCGAGGGAGTCATCCCGTCGCTGCACGTCTATTACAAAAACACGCACCTCAAACAGTATCACAAGACCTGGAAGAAAGGTGCGGCCCTGCGGACCGAAACCACCATCAACAACAGTTATGACTTCAACGTAGGGCGCTTGATAAAGAACCTGCCGCTGTTGCGCGAGATCGGCTTCGCGGCCAACCGGCGGGTGTTGGAAGTCGAAACCGTCAGCCACGACAACCGCGTCGGCGCGCAGGCTTTCGACACGCTGCAAAAACCCGTGACCAATGATGAAGGCCAGCGCGCCAGCGCGCTGCGCTTCGGCGACGCGCGCGTTCAAGCGCTCTTCGCAGTCCTGATACTCCTGTCCCTGCAGATCGAGGGATTCCGCAACCGGCAGCTGCGGCCATTGCTTGCGCAGATGCTCGGGTTGGAGGAAGACCAAATCACCCTGGGCAAGATGACCTATGACCTGCGACGCCTGCGTTTGCACGGACTCATAGAACGCATCCCGAAAACACACCGATACCGACTCACAAAGAAGGGTCTCGGTGTCGCATTCATATATCAACGCACCTACCTGCGGTTACTCCGTCCCGCCCTCAGCGTCATCAATGGAGGTGCGGCGCCGGGATCCGCTTCGGAGGCCAAGATGCTACAACAAATCCAATCAGCCATTGATAACTTCATATCCTCCCAAGCAGCCTGAGAATATATCATCACAAACCGGCCTGAAAAACTTGACTTAAAATGCTCGACTTCGTCGAGTCAAGGATTCTAGGAACGCATGAAGAGCCCGGAAAAATCGTCGTGATATGACCAGAAATCAGCACGCTATGGACTTTTGGGAGGACTCCGGCAACGTCATGACCTGGAACCCAGCGGGCAGAGTCACTTGATGGCGATGTCCCCCATTTGGAGTCTGTTCGTTCCCGCCTGTTCAATGAGTGCAATCTGAAACCGCAACCCGCCAACCTTGACCCAGTCGCCCAAATGCAGGTACCGTGGTGTGTAGAGAGTGACATGCCGGTCGTCTGCGGTATGGTGGACGAGCGATACCATAAACCGGAGGTAGGTTGGGGCCGCTGGCTTCTTGCTCGTACTCGGTTCCACATGGGGTTCTGGCGGCAGGGTCATCGTCTTCGTGATTCGCTCTGGCGGCATAGCCATCCTCCTCAGTTGTTGACTCAAGTTCTGGTGCCCGGCTTGCTGTGGCGGCGTGTCAGTTCGTGCTTCCCCCGTGCTAGCAGGGCCATTCAGCGTTGGTTTGGTTTTCATTTGATTTCCTGTTTGTGTCGAGTTGGTCAGCAGCGATGCCTCCCAAGTTTGTGATTTCTTGCGCAACACCTCGAAAGGAAAGAAATTTCTCTGGGAAATTTTGGTTGATCGTTGGCTCGTGTCTTCAAGTCATTGGTTTTCTACGCTATGCCAACCTGAATAACCTCGAAAGAATCTGAAAATATTTATTATGGAGCCGATTCGCGCCTGTTTTCGGCAGCTTTTGGGGTTTACACACGCCTCGTAGTGACCAAAACCGGCTTCCGCCAGTGTACGGACATGAGTGACCAGCCCGCCGGCACCTCGGTCGTCCAACCGCCCCACACCGAAATCACATTCGTATCAGCCGATTCTAGGCATCCTGCCCCGTCGCCGGGCCTTGGCCTCACCCATGTCCGCAGCCAGGCGAGGCTCCTGGATAGTAGTTTGAGTAGATTGCAGGGTGGTTTACTAACAGCCCCGCCAGCACTTCAGCGTGTTCATGAGCGAGAAACTCGCCAAGCCCGAGACGCAACACCAACGGATTGGGGGCGGCGCAGGGGCGAATCTCCAACAATCGCGGAATTGTTTCTTGAACGATTTCATCGCTGGACCCGCCCTCGAGATGCATGGCACGAACCATCAGGGCCAGCGCCACCGCTGTGCTTCGCGACTGTCCGGCCCAACAGTGGACAAGGAGAGGTTGGCCCGGCCTTTCATCAGCAAAGTCGAAGATACCGGCGAGATGCCGATGATTCGGTGCAAAGACCAATTCTGCTGGGTCCAGTCCATCGGTTCCGACAATATCGTAGCAAATGACGGTTTGGTAGGAGCGAAACCGTGAGAAGTCGGGCAGCGGGCGATGGGGTTCTCTGATCGAAATCACATTCCAGAATCCAGGATCCCTTTTTACCATCTGTGGGAGATCAATTTGGGCGCAAATGGCGAGATGCCTTTGGAGGAATTCAACGAACATGACACAAGAGACGAAAGGAAAGTAACGCACAAGATGCTGGTCAGCATACATCAGCTACTGAGCGGTGAGCCGTATCGAGTCACATGTGCCCAGAAAGCTTAGACACGAGACCTCAGTAACTCAATTCCAATTAGTGCCGCAATGGGGTGAATCCTTGCATTCAGGCAGGTCTTTGGCACTCCGGCCATTCCGCCGAATTCGCTGGTCACACGCTCGGGGTGTTGGGTCATGCGGACGAAAGTTTCATACCATCTCCGCTTTCGAAACAGGACGGCACCTCCCTCTCCCAACGATAGCGGCTTCCCGGGTCCGAAGGAAAGCACCTGAATGTCGGCCTTGGAGAGGTCGTCCTCAAGCACGGTGATACCGGGCATGCGATTCGAATCCTCAATGACCGTCGCGTCCACCAGACTGCCGGTGGAAATATCCCCCGAGTCTTTCCCGCCTACCACCAGTCTGCGGCGGGAACCCGACCTCAAAGAGATTGCTTTGGCGACTTTTCCTTGGTCATACCGCCTGATCCGTGCCCCCATAAGGCGAAAGGCCGCTATGCTTCCCTCCCAATGAACCTCAGGAAACCACACTTCACGGCCCTTGACCCTGAAAATCGCGGCCAGACCCAATAGTGCGGCGGTGGCATTGCATGTGGCCACTGCATACGGGAATCCGCATTTCAATGCCAGCATCCCTTCGAAGTCGGCGACTGCGCCAGTTCCACGAAGCATCTGCCCCCTGAGCAAGCTAGGATCAACGACAAGGTCACCCAGATACGACAAAGCCGTTTCGACGACAGATGAAACGCAATCTGGATTTCCCCTAGACATTGACATGGGGTTCCAGTTCCTGAATGCAGCTGTTAAGCCGGTCGAGATCCACCTCACCTGTGGATGAGTCAACAAGGTTCTTCAAATAGGCCGGAAAGGGGTAATCTTGCTCTCCATACCAAGGCAGGAGTTCAAGATCGGAGCAGGCGCGAATGGCAAATAGGTCAGCATACTCTGCACTCATGCGGTCACGGGGATCCTGGGGCGCGCATGAGGCAGCAGCCCGGGTAATAACTTCCTTATCGGAACTGACTCCAAGCATCGCGATCTTGCCACCGATGAGAGTGCGCATAACCCGCGGGCTTGCTCCTTTGTCGTGAAATTGATGCGCAGCCTGGATCAGCCAATCCTCCGAAGGATCCAGCATCCCGTTGTCGAAAAGATCCTCTGTCACAGCGGCGAGAATCTCCGGGTAGTCTTCGCGCACTGCCATCAGCACCGGCAGATAGAACATCCTTGAAGCCATGGCGGCTCCAACCCTCCAGGGGCAGTTTGTGGTTGCCAGGATAAGTGTCTTCCCGGCACGTGAGCCGTCTGATAGAGCAGACAACATTTCGGCGGTCACGGCTTGGCTGGCCCCTCCATCAAGGTTGTGGGCACTGCGTTGCATGGGGAAACTTTCACTTATCTCATCTATCACGCCAAAGGCCGGTGCCAGGTCCTTGAAGGTCCTGAACAGGATGCGAGCACGACGCTCGGATTCTCCCACAAGCGACCCTTTCGGAGAAAGGATGGTATAGGCAGGAGTTCCTGACTCTTGTGCCACCTTGAGGCAAATATCTGTTTTCCCGGTTGCTGGCCCGCCGGCGATAATGACATTAGTCGGAGTGCGTGGGTCGCCACGGCGGAGGCCTGCCGCCCACGTCTGGAGAATGTTGAACGCTTTGCGCGCAGTTCTCCCGACGAGACGGCGGTTTGCGACACGATCCGTATCGAGCACGGCGAGAGTTCCGGCGGACATCCGGATCACTTCGTCCCGCTTATTGTTGGCCAACCTGTCGGCGGTGATCGGGTGTCCTGTGAGAGCGCTCGCGCGATATACCCGCTCAAGCCCAAGGTTTGGAGTACGAGCTGTCAGATTTGCTACTCCGTCTGACTCCAGGCCCGCGTCCATGGCTGCTCCCTTGTATCGGGAGTCCTTGTCCAAGGCTTGCATGAAGCGGAGTTTCTCCTCACGACCGGGTTGGGGGAGATGCAGGTGGTGGAACGCCCGGCAAATTCGACCTTCGATTTCGTCTGGAACGCCAACGAGTGCTACCAACACCGGGTGAAGCCGGAGTCGGTAGTCTTCCGCTAGCATCTGCAGGGTTTGAGAAATCTGAACTAGAGTTTCGGGCCTCACGCCAGACTCACCGCAGGGAACGAGGTCTTCGGCAAACGAAAACATAAACAGAAGCGGCGGCAGTGGCTCCGCTTCAGGAAGGCTTGCAAGCAGTGAGGCCAGCAATAGGAAGCCGCGTTCATACGGTGATCTGGAGCGGTCGTTGGCGGCAGACAAGCCCGCCTGAAGACGGCGACAGTTCTCTCCACCGAGGCGTGATTCAAAAGTGGAGCGGGCCTCCGGCGTCCATCCGCTCCAATCAAAGGAGGCCCCCATGGCAAGATTGAAATCAACCGCCGCCATGCCGAGACTGTCCCGTGCCTCCTCAAGCAGGTAGGCTCGCAGGGTCCGAATACGCCCAGATTGCTCGTTCGCATGGAGATCGGCGAGCGGGCGCCCGGACACGATCAGGGTTTGTTGGCCAGCACGGTAGGCGTCGAGGATCGTTAGGGCAGGATGAATTGGTTCTTGCATGACGGGTGATGGAGTAGTGAGAACTTGGATTGGGCGAAACGATTCAAAGGAGTTGGCCACCGAGTGATTGCGTGCTTCGGGCGTTTCCCGCCCGCACTCCGCAAGCACGCTTGCGTTGGCTTTGCCCCGGAAGCGTTTTCAGGCCCAGTCTACCGGCGGCTTCGAACCAGCGAGAGGTGGCTTCGACGCAATGGCCGGCATGGAAACCATTGCTGTCGGAAGCCACACGAAGTTGACCACCTTTTCCGTGCGTCGCCTCGACGGTAATGGTCTCCTGGCCGCGCCCGGTTGCCACTTCAATCAACCCGCATTCAGGCCGCAAAGCGTTAACTTTGAAATGCAGGCTGCGAGCTGCCTCACCAAGGATTTGCAAAGCGGCCGTCACTTCACGCCGCTCTTCGGCCTGGATGAGTTGTTGCGTCGTGGCGATCAGGGCCATGCGATCACGGTTGTGGATGGACTTTTCAAATCCTGGCCGAAGCAACACGACCTGTTCAGGATTGAGGCGCAGCGAGCTGCTGACAAGCGCGGTATAGGCCACCTCAAAACACGTGGCGGTAGCCATGGCCGATAAAACCGCCCGTCGGCCCTGGAGCGTTGACGAGACCGGAGCGTTGATCCGGTGGGCATCCCGGCAGGCAAGCACTTCGTTCAGACCAATAGCAGGGAGTCGTGGAGTCTCAATCTCTACAGTTTCGAAGGTGCGGATTTCGGACATGATTGGAGGAGTTTGAGTTAGCGTCGGTGGAAGTGAGCGACAATGGCCTTCGACCATCATTGCGTGACAGATTGTGGCACGACGCCAGCTTCGACGCTGTCGCGTTGAGTCTCAGGACGTTTGAAAACCATCCGGAAAGCAGTCTCGAGATCCGGCGCGGAAAGCACCGGATTTTTCAACCCGCGGAAGAGCGCTGCCTTTTGAGCGTTCCCGGTGGTGTTAACGAAGATCAGCACAATGCCGGGATCCAACTCCTGCGGCGTAAGTGGCGTGCGCCTAGCGGCACGCTTTCCTGGTGCATCGACACAATCCGAATTGGCTACCAGGTATCGAGTGCCATTTGCGCCAAGCAATTGAGAAGCGCGGGTGATCACTCCGACTTGATCGGACCGTCGAAAGTCCTTTCCTCGCCGCTCTAGCAGGATTTGATCCATCCGTTTGTTGATCTCCAACTGATTCCGCATCACCTGCTCAAGAAATGTCTCAGACCGTGCATCCGTGGTCCGGCGGTATTCTCGAAAGCCCCGCATCCATTCCGCACGCTTGATCTGATATTCAGCCATGGCCTTGCGCAATTCTTCGCGCTGTAGTCTGGCCGATGGCCCCACAGGTGCAGCGCCTCCGGGATAAGGATTGACGCTGAATTCGGCTACGGGGTTGTCCGATGCATCATCGTCCACTGGAATATGGGCCAAAAAAACCGAACTGCGAGCTTCCAGCGATTCGGTGACCAACGACTCCATGGCTTCGAGGCTAAGCGGCCGTATGCCCTCGGTGGCCAACTCAGGGCCCGACTGGTCGTCGATGATGACGATTCGGGTGGAAGGACTTCTCGCCGTCCCTGGTGCCGGCATGGCCACTGGATCAGCATTGAGCATGGAATGGACAGAACCGCAGAGCAGAACGGATGCTGCAACGAGGCGCATGGCGGATTGGTTGAGTAGCGTGTTAGTTTTCATGGTGGTGCAATTGTGGATTGGAAGTGTGCGGTTAAGGAGTTCAGCCGAAGATCAAGTCCTCGATATTCAATACCCTATCATAATGTCCCGGCGTATCGTCGGATCTGTTGGCCACCAGGCTCTTTACCCAATCCGACTGGACGGAATTTGTCTCGGATGCAAGCTCGGATGCGCGGGTCTGTTCTGGAATCTGGATCGCCTCTTCGCCGCAAGCTTCGTTGATGATACTTGCAACGCGCATGGATTCGAGTAGCATTCTATCGCGAAGTTCTACCGGGGCGTTGTGGATTTCCGAACGCATCTGCCGGCCAAGTTCGTCCCGCCTGAAGTGGCTATCTCTGAGTTGCTCGCCAAGGACCTGGCGATCAAAGGCAAGCAACACCTTCTCTTCCGGGGACAGAGGCCGCGCCGCTCCGAACACGAGAGCCCCGTGAATGGCAATTCCAAAAAGATAAAATATTGCATTCGGCAACGCCGCGAGAGCAGCACTCGATAAGGAGTCCGCGATGGCACCTGGTGACCCTGGATCCGGTTTCGTATCGTCAATACTGATCGAGTGTTCCTTATCCGAAGGAGCGAGATTAGCCGCTTCGAACCTGACATCGGTGTAATACGCTCCAGCGAAGGTCAAGGAAAGGAGTGCGAGATAACCAACCTTAGCGGAGACACTCGCGAAGGCCTTGGCACGCAGAGTTAAGGCGAGAATAACACCCGAAACAAAAAGGCACAGCAACAGCCTCAGCCATGTTGGAGATCCTGCAATACCAAACAGTGTAACCGTCTTCCCGAGAAAAATGTCAACCAGATGTGGCGTTACGAAGCAGATCTCCAACGGAAGCAACAATCCTACCATGATCCATTGCCAGATCTGCTGGGTCCTCACTCGTCGTGCTTCAATCACCGTCGCCCGGAGCACAGAGTCGGGGTCATCATAGAGGCGGGTTGTCTCACCGAGATCATTCAGGCTGGTTTGCAGACGCAGCAGTTCCTCTCGGTTCGCAATCTGCGCGGCAATAATCGCCTGTCCTCGCCCCAGCTCGGCGTGCGCCGCATTCTGTCTGGCGGCAGCCTCCCGAGCTGAGCGGGCGTCTTCCTCGGCCGCCCTGCGACGGGCCGCGATGTTGACGAAGTAAGGCAGCAGTGGGAATGTCGTCATGGCGGTGGAATAGGGGTTGGCTCAATGCTAATGGCGTGACAAGTAATGGCTCGGTCGTGACTTGAAACTCACTCGCGCCCGCCCAGTTTTTCCGACAGAGTGGTGAGGGCACGAACAAGTGAGCCTTGCGCGATGACGCTGTTCGGAAGCCCTTTGAAGAGGACTATCTGTTGCGGCCTCCGGCTCGTATTGACAAATACCAGTTGGACGCTCGGATCCAGCTCAGCGGGCTTCAGAACCTCGGTCCTCTTCCCTTCCACCACGCTACGGTCCGCACAGGGGGAGTTGATGACAAGAATCCGTATTTCACACTCGGCAAGCAGATCGTTGGCATGGGTGATCGCTCCGACTAGGTCGAGCCCCTTCCTCTCACGCCCGTTGTCCACGATGAGCAGACGGTCATGCGTTTCCGTAACCAAGAGTTGATTGGCGATCACCGAATCACTGAAGGCGCGACCGTCACCCCTCACAGTTTCGGCAAAGACTTCGAACTTCCTCTCCCAAACTCGGAAAGCATTCCGATAATTCTCGGCGGCCTTCAGCTTGTCCCTGTAGGCAAGATTGCCGGTGGGTGCCTCGGGCTTCGGACCACCAGCGAACGGGGTGAATTCGAGTGCCGCTACTGGGGCATCTTTGGCGTCCCGCATGATGGGCAGATGGCGCAGCAAAATCGCCCTGCGAGAGTTGATCGCCGCGTTGATCAGTGGGTCGAGATCAGGAGCTTGAAGCGGCTTGATTCCCTCGCGAGCAAGACCCGGATCAAGTTGATCGTCTAATATCACAATCCCGATCGAACCTGCTTCCTTGGCCTGCACGAACGAGGCGTGCGATAACAGTATTGTGGTGGCAAGGCCAAGAATACGACCGAGGATAATGCCTGATATTGTTTTCATGGTGATTGGATTCGTTGTGAGTTCGGTAGGCATGGTGTATTTCTTGATTCGTTTCAGATCGTTCTCTTCATCTATTACTGCGTAACTTATCCCCATTCTGGCGTGACGGGAATTGTCATGACTCTTGTTATCATCGTGTCATTGGCTCACAGTTTGAATACTATTGCCAGGCTCCAGACAGTCCCGAGTCCCACTCAGTCTTCTATTGCAACATCAGTTGCCTCCAAAGTCATTCATCTTGTTCAGCTCCTTTCAGGGTGATTGCGTGACGGGTATTACGTTTCGTGGTGACGGACTCCGTCGCGACTAACGCATAGGCACACGGTCAATATTCAACAATCTCCGATAATGTGCCGTTCACTGTCATGCCATCTAGGCGTGACCGCAACGAGCTTCACCGTGACAGTCTGCGTTTGGGGGCGATGATTAACGCGAACGAACAATGCCGAACCCTGGCATGCTCATCCGCTACATGCATCAAATCAGGTTCCAAAAAATTGACCCGGGCACCACATCATAGAAGAACTTTCGATCCTCGATCCGAATCAATTTTTCCAAGTGTGTTGCCAGTTCAACCTGCCCGGCTTCCTTGAGCTCAGCAATGGCGCGCGATTTGTGCTGTTTGATCAGCTCATGGGATTTTCCACCTGTAGGTTTCCGACGAACCGCACCCATGTGTTGCTTGAGATCTTCTATCTCGCTTTCCAATTGTTTGCGATAGCGACAGGTTGCCGATTCCAAGGCGGCCTTTTTCTTCCACAGCTCTTTCGCATACGCCGCATGGCTTTCAGCTTCGGTGCTCTTCCAGTCGGGAGCGGCAACGCCGGCTCTTATCCCCCCTTCAAAGTCACGATCATCTCCGTGGCGGTCTTGATTCATGTCGTAGTCGGCGTTCTCATCTTCCTCATCTTCCTGGTTAGGGATCCCGTCCGCTATTTGTTCATCGCCGACGGATTTGTGCCGAAAATCTTCCGACAACCGCCCGACTTCAGCCGCTTCTCCCCCGACCTGGTGCGCGAGGAACTCCTCATCTGGATGGCCCAAAAACCAGGCGATCGTTGCAAAATTGGGGGTTTCTGGAAGTGCAATGACTTCCCCGCAGCCAAAGCGGATTTGCCGAAGATAAACACGGTCAGCGATCCATACGGCGTTGGCAAGTTTGTCGCCATTCTTCTCCAAAATGTCCAGTTTGGACTCGTTCCTGTAGCGTTTCAGTAATTCGAGATCCTTTGATGCAGCCGGGTCATTCTTGTATGCTTTCACAAAGTCCATTGCGTCCTTTGCTCGCCGAAACTCTTTGGAATCCTTTTTGATCAAGTCGCCCTTAACCGTTTTGTGGCAAGGTACCTGACAATCAAGTTTCAAGAGTCGGAACAAGTTTCGTCCCACCAGACTCTGCCGAAGAATCAGGCAAACCTGTCGCAGGCGATTCTCCAGCATGTCCTCATCTGCGATACCCGGCTTTTCAAGCACCATGAGCCGGTCCGGAGGGAACGAACCATAGGCTCGCGAACGCAACTCCTGCTGCAATAGGCGAGCACGGGCCGCGCCGTAGGTTTCAGATACAGTTGGATCCGCCTCAATTGCAGTCAACACTGACACCATCCAAGCGGCCCGGATTTTGCCAATGGTTCCAAGCAATTTGAGTCCATCCGTCCGTGTATCCGAGCCAGTTTCGCTGAAATTTATGTCCAGCGAAACTAGGTCGTATGGGTTGTTCTCAGCGGACAGGATCGCATCCCTGCATGCACTGATCGTTTCCGGGACATCAATGGTGCAGGGAATGCCCAGATCGTTCAAAATCTCCAGAAAATGGCGTTTGATGGCCTTGGCCCACTGGGGTTCGTCTTCGACAATGAGGATACGAAACGGCTTTGACATGGCATTATGGTGTCAGGGTTGATTGGCGGAGTAGGGATACCCCCTCCACAAACCAATGCGTGACGGAGTCTGTATCTGGAACGCGAAGCCACACCCTGAGACGGTTCGCCCAGACATGTTCGTCTGGAGGTGGGAAAAAGCGCTCCCAAGCCAAGGGACTCATTTCCGCCGCAAGTTTTAGGATCTTCGCGCGGGCTGCGATGGTGTGATCGCCGTCGCATACAAGCCGAAAGATACTTCTCCGGATCTCCACCTCCTGATCATCAAGCATTGCATTCAGCCAATCGGAGTGGGAGTATGGCTTCATTTTGCAGAGGACTGCAAGAATCTGCCGGAGACCAGCCGCTGACGGAACCTGCTGGCAGACCTTCGAAAGAGGAACCTCCTCCGTACCGCTGCCGTTGCGATTCCCCAACACCAGCCATTTCAGGCCTAGAGCTGACCCACTGTCCCCTCCAAGCTTTCCGTAAAACCGCCAGAAGGCATCGTGCCGCCAGCGGGCCCGAGCAGGCGACTCGGCATCCGAAGTAGCTTGAAAAACAGACCGACACCCGATAAGTGGTTCCCTAAAGGTCGTGATTCCACCCCAACGCTGCCGAATTAGCCAACAATCGGGAATAGGCAGCGCTCCGAACACCTGCGAGATGGCACTGCTATAGGCACCCTCTCCTAAAACAACAGAGTCAGGGCGGGAACGGCTCATTGACCTGAACTTCCTCCAGCTTGCGACCCATGTGATCGGTTTCGGGTTCCAAGTAGCAATCGACGATCAGTTGGTCATCCTCATCCATGCTTGACTGGCTTTCCTTCGTTTCATGTTGTCCATTCCACTCCCTCTGGAGGGTTGTAGCTCCAGTTTGCTCTATTGGGCATCACATAATCCTCCAGATGTTTGGCTAAATCCTGAAAGCCATTCTCGCGAAGACAATCCTTCACCCGTTTCATGCGGGCCCGGAATAGGACGGCCGCAGGCGAATCCTTGCCCCACCGATTGGCATCTCTCTCATAGTTTCCTCCCATCGGGTTCAGTTCCTGTTGTGCCAACGCGCCGGCGCCGCCGTCGAATACTACCTCGGGTTTGGATTCACCTGGAATCATCCGCTGATAGGCAGTTTCCGCAGAGTCTGCAAGTGGACCAAGTTCACGCACAATGCGATTCAACTCGGCCTCTTCCTCGGCCGAGAGATCGTCCTCGTCCTGATACCCGCGGAGTTCACAGTAACGGTTGAATTTGAGCGATAGCGCGGCACGAATGAGTTCCTCCTGATCATCTGCGGGAAGCCCATTCCATGGGATTCCTTGGGCGGTGAAATATTCCGCGACGGGATCGCTCGTGGCTCCGGCATTTCCCGACACTTTCTCGGCTTTCGGCTCAATGACCAAGGCGTGTTCCGGCGTGACCGAGTCGGCGGGATCAAGAGACAACAGATAATGCAAGGTTCTGAACCCGGCAAGGTTCGGCAATGTTCGGATCGGCCCGCAGTTGAATCGGATTTGCCAGTGGAGTGAGGTGGTCTCGATGAACTTGCGCGGTTCTTTGCTGCCCTTGGGCTTTGGCACGCGCTCCAGACTCGTGACTTCGAGCGGGCGGAAAATGTATCGCTGCCTGCTGATCTCCTCATAAACCAAGGCGATTTGCTCAAGGCGGTTGGCCAGCAGCTTGCCCGCGTCCTCGATGGCAAGCGTGGCTGACGGTTTCTCGACCACCAGCAATCGCTCGGCGGGAAATCTGGCAAAGGCATCGCGACGGAGACGGCGGCGCAATGAGTCTGCCTTTGTCTGCCCCATTGTTGCGTCCAAAGTTTCATCCGTTTCCACTCCGGTGAGCAATGCCACCATCCACGCCGATTGAAAACGATGCAGAGTATCAAGCACATCCAATCCCGTAAGTCCGGAGTCGCCCAGATTGATGTCAAGAGAAACCAGGTCATACGGGCAATCACGGGCCTGTTTGGCCAGAGAACGGGCCTTGTCCACGGATCCCGCCAGTTCGATGGCCACGGCCCGACCGCGGCGGGTGAAGATTTCGCGGTATTGTTCTTCGAGGCCGGCTAGTAAGGCCGGATTGTCCTCAACAATGAGCATGCGTATTGGTTTCATGAGATGTCAGAATGAGAGATTGTCTTTCAGCCAGTCTTGCGGCGATTCCGCCGGAGTGTCGTCACTGTATGGCGTGACCTCTCCGGTCACGGCCTTGGACAGCCACTTTCGAAGAAGGTTGCCATTCTGATGGCTCGGCGGACGGCAGAACAAGTCCATCAGATAGTCGTCTCCCTGAAAAGCCTCATTCACCCGGTGGCCCGCAGAGACCACCGCATCGTCCGAGGCTGCCTGAAGCAATGCCATCAACGCTGCGTAGCGCACATCCGCCTTCCGTCTGGCGCGTAGGGGCGGGAGGTCTTGAGGAATGATCGCGGACGCCGACTTCAGCAATCTCGTCAATGATTCGTCCATGCGCGCCACGCCATGGCCGGATAGATCCGCCTTGAATTGCACCATTCCCAACCCGATGGCCAAAGCCTTTTCGAGTCCGTCTTTGCTAGGCGGCACCACGAACAGGATGGCCAGATCATGCTGGATGCCGTTCGGGCTCAGTTTCTCCACCCAGCCCCACAAGGAATCATGCATCCGCAGCAGATCGGCGGCGGCCTGCCCGGTCCCAGCCACTAGAAACACCTTCTGCAGCGAGCCCAGCACCTTCGAGTAGCCGCCGGCTTCATTCGCCATCAGCTCGGAGGCAATCTCATCCGGGCTCAAACAGGGTGCTCCCAATACCTGCGCCAGAGCACGAGCATAGGCACCCTCACCCAAGACCAGCAGATGGGGCGGTGAGGTGCGCCAAGCGTCGGGAACGGTAATCGTCGCTGGATTCATGGCGCAATCCCCTTTCCGGGACGGAGGGAGAGAAGAAATTCGCTGGGAAGGCAGAAAATTCCACTCTGAAGGAACTGTGCTTTCCCACAATAAGGCGTAGAAAAATGTTTGCCGCCCGTAACAATAATTGGCGGAGCAAACCCAATCACGGGTCGCAAATTGGGGGAATCAATGCCGTTATTCCTTTGATTCATTGCCCGATTACCAACAATATATTTGAATTCTAACGAACCTCAGCAAACAATCTCTGCAGGTCCGCTGCTTTCAGCTCATCCGGCCAGCCTGTGGCACAGCGGCGGAAAAACTGAGTGGTCTTGCTTCGCTCCGCGTGATGCGGCGCTGACCGGATGGTTTGGACGGCTTTGATCGCACCGACACGGTCGCTGTTGGCGAAGGCCCGCACCGCGACGAGCCACTCGCCCGCCTGTTCCGTGGCGCTTGAGAGCAGGAACCCCCGGTCGAACCAGATGCGATAGGGATCCACGTTCGGGCGAATCGACTCGTTGAAGATTCCGTTCGAAAGGAAATCGACTAGAAAGTGGATCTGCTTGGGCCGAGGGCTGTTCTCGATGGTCCAGAACCGGCGGTTCCTTTTCCTATTCGGGTCGGGGACCGCCTCGATTTGTTCCCATTGCGGCCAGTTGATCAGTCTACAGCACCGGGCGCGCTCGACTTGAAAGCTGATGGGTTCCGCCGGGCGTCGGTTCAGGGCGGTGGTGAGAATCTCGATGGCATCGGCAGGATCGAGGGTGCCGGCTACGATCTCCGGCTGACCGGTATCGCGGTTTGTTTCGGCGCGTGCCTTCAAGCCCCAGTGTCCCCATGCATCAGCAAGCTTCGCGGGCATCTCGCCATGCCCGACCGGAGCGCCGAAGGTCCGCGTGGGCAGGTCTACAGACAACAAGCACCCCTCGGTAGCGCGAAGCGCGGTGGAAATCTGCGGAGTCTCGTAGATCAATAGTTCGAGCACATCTTTGAGGCACTCGCTGTAGGGCCTGTCGAGAAGCTGGTCGATGGTGGCATCGGGCGTGCCCCAGCGACGCTCGGTGGTAGGCGGGAATTGGAGGGAAAATGCAACAATGTTGATTCCCGCCTGCCCTGCAACGCGATGCGCGGTGTCGGCAACTTGCTGGATTGTTAACCAAAATTGCTGCCAGTTCCCATCGGTCGGTCGTTTCGGGATGAACTGGCGGGGCATCTGGACCGCCTCCGCAATATCGAGTGGCTGCCGTCCGTCGTTGGGCGCGAAATGATCGCAGATCCCGGCCGTCAGCCCGGCGGCATCCAGTTCTGCGACATAGGTGGCGTGGAACGCATCCCGAGCCTCCACTGACGGGGCAATCACCGCCAGACCGGTGATGTTCATCGGCCTCCGCCGCCGGATGTCCCCGGATTCATCAATCAGAATTTCGACAGTTTTCATGGCTCAATTCAGAAGAAGGTTTTTTTGGAACGGGCTTAGCAACTGGCGAACCCGCAGGATGGCGGCGGCACGATCCACAGCATCGAGAAAGTCCCGGTGCATTTCTCGGACGGCAAGTTCCCATCCTTCGGAAAGACCGCCGAGCACCGGCTTGTGGAATCCCGTGATGATGTTGCCATAGTCCCGGAACGGCTCGATCAGTTCTGTGCGGTGGGTTGAGGAGAAAATCACGATGGGCAGCGTAGGGTCGAGCAGGCTGAGCAATCGTGGCAGCACCGTTTCCGGCGGCGGAAGACTCAGGCTGCTTCCGGTGCACCCGGCGGGCGCTTTGAGGGACTCCAGTTCCAAACGCATCGCCTGCCTGCTTTCCTCGTCGAGCCACGGCTGACTGCGGCGGGAATCGAGCAGTTTCAGCCCGAAGTCGGCGAGGTTCGTGAAAAATGGGCGTTCGGTCTCCCCAGCCTGTCCTTTCGTATGGGAAAATAGCCGCAGGTCGAGCAGCAGGACAAAATCGTCGCCAATCTTCGACTCGGCTCCCAACAACGCCGTCGCGCTCAGGTGGCCAGCACGGGAGTCAAAATGGGCAGCGAGCCGTGTCGGAAGCGCCTGGATCGCGGCGGTGAAGTTTTCCCGTCCGAATACGGCCAGACTCTCGCGATAAGAACGCCCGGTTAGGCCAAGTGGCGTCTTGCCGACGAATCCGGTGGCTCCGCGCAGGAAATACTCCCAAATGCCCCCCATGTCGTCCAAGAGCAGCACAGCCCCTGTCGTCTCCTGTTGGGCGGGAGTCAGCCACTGTTGGAAGCCTTGTTGCTCATTGAGCCGGACCTGATCCATCCCGACCTCGATCCCGCAGGCTCGAACCAACGCTACGAGATAATCCTGAATCCAAGGAACGCCGGAACGCCCGCCCCCATTTCCTACCTGGGCACTCAACAGGAACGCGCCCAACACATTGCTCAGGGCGTGGTGTTGTTCGCGATCCGATGTCAGCTCGTTCCAGATGGTGGATTTGAGGAGGTCGCGGAGATGGGGGGCATCTTTGGCGAGAGTGCGCCGTTCGTTATGTGCTGCATTCAACCACTCGGAGATCCCTCCAAGGCTGGGCCCGTTGAGGACGGCGGCTCCGGGGACGAGGCTCCTTCTATCAGCATCCTTTGAACCGAAGAAGGACTGGAGGGCGCGGGCCACGCCTTGGGCGTGGCGGGACTCCCGGGGGTCGATGACGGCGATCCTGGCCAAACTCTCCTTTGCTCCTTGTTCCTTCTCCTTGGCACTAGGTGAGAACTTCACCTTCCACGCCGCCAGCCAGGAGGTGGCGGTGAAGTGGCTGCGGAAGTTGATGCCGACCAAGGCAGGGATCTTGGCGTCAAAGACGCCGTCCACCGGGTCGTTACCGATGATCAGGATTTGCTTCGTGGGATCGGTGAGGTCGATTTGCTGACCGTCGATAGTCACATTGCCGGAACTGAGGCCGTGAAGCCAGAGGGCGGTAAAGGTGTCCTTATTACGATAGTCGAGGAGAATGACCCCGGGATTGGAGGTCTTGGACGGCCCGTGCAGAATCGCATCGAGTGCCTTGGCAGGGGCGGTTTCAAGTTGGGTTGGCATGGGATAAGGATTGAGATGAGACGGGCTCGATTTTGAGATAATTCCTAACTGCTGATTCGAGGTCGCCAGAAGATAAAATAGCCTTCTTCACATCATCGGAAGCCTTGGTTCTGTCTTCGCTCACAATCAATTCAGCCAACTGTTTGAGTTCTGTGGTTTCCTTGTTCTTGAATGGCTCCAGCCAGTCAATTAGAGTCATGGGTGAGTGAATAGTTATGCCTGAGGTAGGACATGGTTTCGAAGCCAGATCATCGCAAAATGCTTTTGCTTCGCGCAGCAGGCAAAAGGCGAGGCGGATGTCTGGACGAGGGTCGAAGATCGCTGCGACTTCGTTCGACAACTCGCCCATCTCGGCCTGCCATTTATGCAGAGCAATGAAAATTCTCTTCCACAAGTCGACGCTTACATCCGAAGACCTTTCTAGCAGGTGGAGAATCCAAGGGCCGCTTCCATTCAGACGATGCGGGGTCTTGAAACTGTCGCTCATGCCGCCTGCTCCTTGAGAACTCACCCGGATTATGACCTTCACCCCTATGAGATCCCCCTCGACCAGCTTGAGCCAAGATGGGTCCGTTCGGTCGGACGTTAGATGACAAACGACGTGACTGAATTTACGAAGATCATCCACTGCCCCAGCGATTGTTGGATCAAATGTTGGCAATTCGTGGCGTTCAAAAATCGCTTGTGCAGCTTCCCTAGCTGTGTCGCGGAAATTCCCGCCTCCTTTGTCATATATTGCAAGTTTCATAAATTGTCTGTGGTCCATATAATAAGGACTCCCGGGGTTTGAATACTCTTGTCGAATTCAATTCTCACTGCCTTCTCTGTCGTTCCCAAAAAGCATACCGATGGTCGCCCCCCCACTGGGTTGTGTTGAAACACCTTGACCATCTCAAGCTCATGGAGGCGGGAACACGTTTCGTGACCTGCACCATTACTGAAGCTCGTTTCAAAGGCATTCATGTCAACAGATGATCCATCACGCTTCGTGCCCGCTAAATCAAGCCGCACACAATGTTCCCCATTGCTTCGCAAAAGTGAAATTTTTTCTGGCGGATGCGTTTTGTCACACTTGCGCATCTGCCAAATCACGTTTCCCAGTGCAATCAGGAAGGGCAGACCAGGTTCGCAGGGAAGACGGTAACTTTGCGCGAAATCCACACAAAGCTCCACGCCAACCTTTTTGCAGGTCGCCGCGATAATAGATCCGACAATTGGCCGCCCGGAAGAGGTTTCCCTAATAGCCCATTCAAGAGCTCCAGAATAGAGCATAGCTTTCGCTGATTCCCCATCTAATTCGGAAACGCCAAGCCAATCTTTCATCGCTGCGTTATGACGACCGGCAGCGCCGCCATGCATGGGCTGCAACTCGTTATGATCCCAATATGAGAAACCTCCTCCTTGTCGGGCACTTGGCGGCGCGACAAAAAAAGCCAATGCTTCGCTCAGGGCAGGTTCTTCATGAAAGGTCGAAAGCACATGATCCATGATTGGCTTGTGACGATCGCACCAAGAAAGCCGATCCCCTTGTATATACCAAGGGATATTTGGATAGAGTGGCAAATCCTGTCCGAGATTTGGATCGATTGTCTGATTGCTAATATAGACAACGCGCAACCCTAGCTGTTGAGCAATACTGATTATGACTGCCGCCAACCTAGTTCCACCATGACTGTGTAGCGCCTCATGAGTCGGAGCCAGTTGGCCATCTGAAATACCGTATATTTTCTGCAATGCTCGACCAGTGGCTTGGTGCTCAGGACTTTGCATCATAGCATCAAGCAGTATGACCCCAAGCGGATCCTCCAAGGCATTCGTGACCAAATCCGCATGAGATGGCACCACGGTCGGCACTGTAAAACCAGCTTTGAAGGTGAATGCAGGATAAGATAAACGCAGCCAGTCTATAAAGAAGGGCAGCGCCTCAATTTTATCCTCTCGGTCATCAATGATGTAAATATTAAATTGCATAAAGCATTAAAATTCTACTCAAGCATCGGCATCAAACAGCAGTAGTCCTCATCTCGCCGCAGATTGCTATGTCCCAGTCCCTCTTGAATCTGCCCGAGATAAAACGCGATAGCGGCTTGGGTGCCATCTGCGTCATTTCCTTCGCCAGGAGACATCCCGCTATGGGAGTTGGTAATTTCTATTAACCAACTGCCCTCTTCACAATATGGCGCAATGCGGACCTTATCACCCGCCAGCAAACTCCACCTTTCTTCCATAACTTGACCGGTATTCTTGTTCCGCACAACATCGAAGCCGACGGAATGTTTAATCACATTTCTTAGTGCGCAAAGGATAGCCACAGCAAGAAAGCAGCGAGTTGCGAATTGTTGAGGCAAAGGGTGTCCTGAAAAGCCATCTGAGACATTAAATTTTTGCGCTATTGCATCCTGCCAGTCTGCCAATTTCTCAGGAGAGTCCGCCATACGTCCGCGAATTCCTGGAATGGCGATTGCCTGCATTTTCGCGGCAAGAGAGACTAACTCAGATAGCCAGTCTCGATAATCCACACATGGCTGCTCGCCATGCGAGTTTGTTTTCGTAGTCCTGAAGCCATAGACGGCAGGTGGAAAATGAGGCTTGTCTTTATCTTCATCGAGTTTTGATGCGGCCGGGAGACTGAAGGTGAGGAACGAGTCTCGTAGTGCTTCGAGTATGTATTTTTTACTTTCAGCCTTCGGTATCAGGCGTGTCAAATCCTTCAGTTCGTGGCTTGTTGCAAAGAATTGGTATTTTTTCTCCGCGCTCCGCCCCAAAAGACGTTCATGCCTAAGAGCCAATTCTTTGATTCTCGCCGCTTCGTAGATCTGGTGAACCGACTGGGTGATGTGGAAACCGTAGGCGACCAAGTTGTCGTGACCTTCATTGCTATCGGTTTTAGGAAGAATTGTGTCGTCACGTTTACGGAAGATCAATGGAGGAGTATCGTGGCTGGGTGTGTGGCCGTTCCGGCTGGGTGGCCAGACGGCAACGTGGGTAACATCCGAGCTGTCGTGAAAAACGGCTGTCTTGTCCTGGCTATCTGCGGTCGTCGCTGGGTCCGGAGGCTTGTCGTAAACAAGGAATTGCCCGCCATCCATTCTCAAGAATGCGAAGAGCCAGTGCTCCTCAATTTGCGGTATCGACGTTGTGGGCTCCTGTTCCTTTTCGGCAAGCCAACCGTCGTATTCCGGGAAATGCGCGAGGGTGAAGGATCGCAGATCGGTGGTGTGGGCGGTCCATTCTTTCTCGACCAGTTCGCGCATCCTCTCTTCGCGGACTCTGCGCGAGAATGAACGGCAGGCCAGCATGAATGCGGAGCGGCCATTACTGGTCAGTTTTTGAGAGAGCCGATGAAGATCTTCATCGTTGGTTTCCGGTCTCACTATCAAAACCAACCAGCCTTCGAAGCCGCCGACGGGTTGGCCATTTTTTGTATGGAAATGATAGGCGGGTAAAGCGAGCCCATCGAGGTCCTTGACCACGCTTTGATAAGGGGATTTTCTGTCTGCGCCTGTTTTGTCGGGAGTGATGCCAAGCGTGAACCAGTTAATAAATTGGTCAATATAGAGTTCTCCAAGTGCTGTAGTGTCCTCCCTGGTCTTCTCTTCTCCCCATTCCTGAAGAAACGGTTCTATGGGAATCAGTTCGTCGGCTTGTTTCAGGAGTGTGACAGCCGATTCCTCATCGCGGTGCCTGTCACTATCAGCGGACCAGACTTTAGAGTCTTCGAACTTCAGGCGGAATCGTGCGGCTCCAGGGACTGGGCGCTGCCAGTCGCTTCCGAAGTAGAATATGTCATCCAAGGCTTTTGGCAGGAGTCCCTTGTATGGCATCGCCGCGATGGCTTCCGCGAGCAGATCATGAATTCTTGCGGCCTCTCTTTCATACTGCGGTCTTTCAGCGTCGGATTTGGGCTGGTTCGTATCGTTAAGCAATGAGTCGATAGAATCCAGAGCGTGGCATAATTTATCAAAGTGGTTGTGAGAATGTTTTTCCAAAAGATCGGCGCAATCAAACAAAGGCCTGAAGAGCTTTTTGTTCTTTCGGATCCAATGAAAAGCGGGGGCTATTTTATCCTCATAGTCCGGCTTTTCCGGGTCAGTTAGGCGGTAGGTCTTGATGAGTCGAAGGTTGTAGTAGCGCGTGCATTCGTGACCTTCGGAACAATCAAGCTCTAGCAGACGGTCAACCGAAACAAAGGATACTGCAAAATCGGGCAAGTTATTACTGTTGCCTTCCGCGGCGGTGATGTCGCGAAGATCGCGTTCGAGCTCGTCAGTCAGTTCCTCGAAGCGCAGGATGGCACGTCGTCCGACCCGTTGTTCGGGTGTCCGTTGTTTCCATTTTGGTTTGAGCGTTGATGGTTCTGAACTCACGATGTTGGTGAAAGCTGGGCGGCAATTCGGTCGGCGAGGAAGTGGATGCCGAGGCAGATAGCGATGAGGAGGATGCAGGGCCCTGCGGCGAGCCATGGGGCGGAGTCCCAGCGGCGGATGCCATCGAAGACGAGACCTCCCAATGACTGGGTCGGCGGTTTGGGACCGAGGCCGAAGAGGGAGAGGATGGCGTCGATGCCGATGATTTCCGGGACAAGGTAGAAGAGGCTGACGGTGGCCGGCGGGGTGGTGAGTGGCAATAGACCGCGCAAGAAGATGCGGGCGGGGGTGGTGCCGTAGGCCACGCTGGCCCGGACAAAGCGACCTTGCATGATGCGCAGGGTCTCGGTGCGGACGAGTCGGGCGGCGGGTGCCCAAATCACGCCGCCGATGAGCCACGGGAGGATCAGGGTTCCTGGGCCGATGATGGCGGCGATGGCGACGACAAGGAGGAAGAA
>Ga0118677_10001525_pt1 | contig 48818 bp, 37 predicted proteins | sample AliMusrvi5mmetaG_FD_86154 | JGI IMG/M metagenome (GOLD analysis project Ga0118677, IMG submission 86154) | reverse complement strand
ATTTGCTTACAAACTAAATAGGAGAAACTTCGCTGATCTATTCGAAAGGGTAATCATAGCTGCTGTTTTTCCTTACTGGTACAAAAGTGCTTAATCAATAATTAATTATGAAAATATTACTAAGAATCACATAGGTCGTTGGATTAATTGTTCTGTTTGCCTCATGTCAAACAAAAACAGATGTAAAATTGGTTCTTTCAAATTTGGAAACCAGGAAGGAAATCATGGATACTATAGCTTACAATAGCGATATGTCGAAAGAAATGATGGGTATATTGATGAATAGCAAACACGGCATGATACTGATGATGGAAAAATGCAAAAGCGACACCGCAATGATGTCCACGATGTGCAAAACCATGATGGGCAATAAAGAAATGACTGATATGATGGAAAAGATGAAAAAAGGAAATGAGGATATGAAAAAGATGGGGAATATGCATAAAATGCCAGGGATGGATAAAAAAGCTACTAAGTAATATTTAATAAGAAGCCGATGAATACTAAGAATATGGCAAAAGACTTTCCTATAATTTGCGTGGGCGGTTCAGCTGGTGGTCTTGATGCTTATACCCGTTTACTCCGGAATCTTCCGGCAAATATGGGTGTTGCTATCGTCATTGTTAATCATTTGAGAACAGTAGCCACCCACCTTCACGAGATTCTCCCGCGCTATACAGAGATGCCGGTTGAACTTATAACGGAAAACCTGGACATCCAGCCCAACCATGTTTTTATAATCCCTGAAAAGCGGGAATTGCACGTTTTAAATGATGAGTTTCGCCTGAAACCGATCTCAAAGCCTCACGGTTGGCCCGATGTGATTACGCTTTTCCTGCGCTCCTTAACCAAACACTGGGATGGCAAACTCATCGCTGTTATTGTCTCCGGATATGACGGGGATGGAGCAGAAGCGCTTTGTGGAATAAAAGAAGTAGGAGGCATTACTATAGCACAAAAACCCAATACAGCTGCGCAGCCAGATATGCCGGAGAGTGCAATAGCAACCGGATGTATTGATTTTATCCTCTCACCAGAGGATATCGCCCGGCAAATTGCCCGAATTGCGCACGCGGATAAAGCGGATAATTAAGTAGAATGCCAATTTATGGCAAATAAATAAAGTTGGGCAGTAGCCAGAAATAAACTAGAAAGGAGAATAAATATGCCAGAATTCGGATCACCATTTTCAGGATTAGCAAACGACAGAAAGCTCACAGACGAGGAACTTGTCAGGGCAATTCGTTTCATGGTTTCAGCAGAGTATGAAGCAATTCAGTTATATATGCAGCTTGCCGATTCAACAGACAATAAGCTTGCTATTGAAGTACTTAAAGACATAGCCGACGAGGAACGGGTGCACGCAGGCGAGTTTTTGAGATTGCTTCACGAGCTTGCCCCTGATGAGGAAAAGTTCTATGCCAAGGGAGCAAAAGAAGTTGAAACAGAGATCAAGAAAATGGTTTAAATATGCGGGTATTTAGCAAGAAAAGTAGTGACATACTTCAATCTGGAATGTGTGAATGATGTAACTATTTAGTAAAGTTATATAACACTTCAGGAAATTATTTCGATCACCTTTGTTTCCTATCTAAATGGAAAAAGAGAAATGAAAAAAGTACTTATTATTTTTAAATCAATTGCAGCTTTTGCAATGGTTGCATTCATGGTCATACTGATTAGCTGCACTGGCAAAAATGGAAGCAGTTCATTCACTCAGGCGGGAATTGACTCCCTCAGGAATGAAGTCAGAGAACTCACCAGGGGGAATGAAATGATTGCAAAAAATCTGAAAACATTTGACACCCTCGACTATACGGTATTTACTAATCAGCAATGGACACGGCTCCACGAAAGCCATTCCAAAGACATAAAAGTAAACTGGCCTGACGGGCATTTTACTACCGGCATCGAAAGGCACATTGCCGATTTGAAGGCAATGTTCGTGTATGCTCCAAACACCAGTATTAAGCAGCATCCTGTTCGTTTTGGTTCGGGCAATATGACATGTGTTATCGGCGTCATGACGGGAACATTTACATTACCTATGCCTGCAGGCGCAGGAAAATTCATAAAACCAACAGGCAAATCATTTACACTCCCGATGTGTACCGTCGGAATATGGAAGGATGGTGTGATGATAGAAGAATATCTATTCTGGGATAACCAGTCTTATATGAATCAGATCGGATTAGGAAAATAATTAAGCTTTAAAACAACTGAAATGAAAACCACGAAAAACGCAATGAAAACAAAATGGTCCATCGACCAGGATCACAGTGAAATTGGATTTAAGGTCAAGCATTTGATGATTGCACATGTAAAAGGTGTGTTTAAGAAATTTGATGCAAGTATCTATACCAATGAAAAGGATTTTACTACGGCAGAAATTGATCTTTGGATAGATCCCTCCTCTATTGACACGAACAACGAAGCCCGGGATGAACATTTGAAAAGTGCTGATTTTTTTGACGTTCAGAAACATAAGCAAATCACCTTCACATCCAGTACCATCGGGGAACCGGATCATGAAGGTAATCGTGAATTGTGGGGAGAATTTACCATGATCGGGGTTACGAAAATTATAAAATTAAACCTGCAATTCGGCGGAATCGCTCATGATCTCTGGGGAAATGAAAAAGCTGGATTCACAATTACCGGGAAAATATGCAGGAATGACTGGGGTCTCGTTTGGAATACGCCCTTGGAAACTACCGGCTTGATGGTAGGCGAAGAGGTTACTATAGCATGTGAAATTGAGCTCAAAAATCTCGGACTAACCGATCTGACGCTGGAAATGGACCCCGCCTCACTTGTCAAAATGCAGGAGAAAGTGTGAATGATGTAAACAGCACACTTTTCATATATGAGATTCTGTCCCTTCCTTTTTATCCTGTTTATCGTTGTTTCATGTAACAACGGTAACGTAAAAATCAGCCCTGTCGTTGAAAACATAACGGAATCAGTTTATGCCTCGGGTACCGTAAAAAGTCAAAATCAATACCAGGTTTTTTCTACGGTTAATGGATTGATCCAGGAAATCTTTTTCAGTGAGGGGGATACCATTACAAAAGGCGCTCCCCTGATGAAAGTGCTGAACGAGTCTTCGCAACTGAATACCTATAATGCAAGACTTGCAGCAGATAATTCGGATATGTATTTCAACACTGACAAACTGAATGAAGCCAAGGTTGCCATAGCGACAGCCATGAGTAAGATGAAGGATGACTCCCTGCTTCTGTCAAGACAAAGTAAACTCTGGTCGCAAGCTATTGGCAGCCGGGTTGATTTTGAGCAAAGGCAACTGGCTTATAAAAATTCGCTTTCCAGTTACCAGGTTGCCGTTATTCATTATCGTGAATTGAAACGTCAGCTTGAATTTGCCTCAAAACAGGCCCAGACAAACCTGAAGATAAGTGCCTTGCAAACGGGTGATTACTTTATTAAAGCAGAAGCATCCGGCCGGGTCTATAAAATCCTGAAGGAAAAAGGGGAATTGGTTAATCTGGCAAATCCTGTGGCCATCATCGGCGATGCAAATAATTTTCTGATTGAAATGAAGGTTGACGAATACGACATTGCCAGGATCCGCCAGGGACAAAGGGTGCTTTATACCATGGATAGCTATAAAGATAAAGTATTTGAAGCCCTTGTGGAGAAGATAGAACCATTGATGGATGAACAATCCAGGTCTTTTACTGTCAAAGCAGCTTTTGTTACCAGGCCCCTGACACTCTATCCAAACCTGTCGGTTGAAGCAAACATCGTCATTCAATTAAAGGAAAAAGCACTTACCATTCCAAGGAGCTACCTCGCAGGGGATTCAATGGTGAAGCTGAGCAATGGTAAAATGAGAAAAGTGGCGGTTGGTCTCAAGGATTATAAAAAGGTAGAAATATTAAGTGGACTGACTGTTAACGACATAATTGTGGAACCTGCCAAATGAACATCGGGTTGATCGCCAGGATTGCCAGGTCGCTCCTGCTTGCCAGGTGGAAACAGACCCTGGTGGCAGCCATCGGGGTTACCTTCAGCATCACGATGTTCATTGCATTGCTGAGTTTTATGTCGGGGCTCAATAACCTGCTCGACGGACTGATGCTGAACCGGACGGCGCACATCAGAATATTCAATGAGATAAAACCCAACATTCATCAGCCGGTCAACTACCTGAATGAATTTAAGGGGAGCTATAATTTTATCAGGTCAGTAAAAGCCGGGAGTGGCAGACAGGCAATATACAATAGCGGGGCAATTATGCAGGTCCTGGTAAAAGATTCCCGGGTAATGGGTGTTGCACCGAAAATTACGGCTCCGGTGTTTTTTAACGATGGTTCAATTGACATCACGGGCATTATTTATGGGATTGATGTAACGGCTGAAAGCAATTTGTTTCATTTTGGAGAGTATGTGGTTTCATGCAACCCGCTCGATCTTAAAAATGTTTCAAACAGCATCATCCTGGGAGAAGGACTGGCGGCCAAATTAATGGCCGGTATTGGGGATGTGGTGCAGGTTACGACCGTTAGCCAGGAGAGGTTTCCATTGAAGGTAGTGGGATTTTTCCAGTCGGGTGTCCAGGAACTTGATAAGGTACAGAGTTTTGCCTCCATTGGTACAACCCAAAAGATCCTGGGAAAACCAGATGATTATATCACCGATATCCAGGTTAAGTTATATGATATAAACCAGGCTCCTGCTTTAGCGAAAGAATATGCAAAGTTGTTCCAGGCTGATGCCGAAGATATCCAGACTGCCAATGCACAATTTGAAACTGGTTCGTTTGTAAGGACACTCATTTCGTACCTGGTAGGAATTACCTTGCTGATTGTGGCCGGGTTTGGCATTTACAATATTCTGAACATGATGATTTATGAAAAGATGGATTCCATTGCCATCCTGAAAGCAACAGGGTTCTCAGGCAGGGATGTTAACCGGATTTTCATGGCGATCGCATTAAGCATTGGTTTATTCGGGGGATTGATGGGACTTCTCTTCGGATTCCTGTTTTCACTGGTGATTGACCAGATCCCATTTATCACCGCGGCATTACCAACAGTGAAAACATACCCGGTCGACTATAATCCGTTGTTCTATTTTATAGGTTCTTCGTTTTCAATCGCAACAACCTTCCTGGCAGGCTGGGCTCCGGCCCGGAAAGCAAGCAGGGTTGATCCTGTCGTTATTATCAGAGGTAAATAATCATGGAACCCGTCATCGTACTCCAGGCAAGTCATATCTGTAAAAATTTTCATGATCCAATCGTCATTAAAGTATTGGATGATATTTCTCTGACAATTCAAAACGGCGAGTTTATATCCATTGTTGGCAAATCGGGATGCGGTAAATCCACCCTGCTCTATATTCTATCTACGATGGATACAGAATATGAAGGAGAACTGTCGATAGACCATGAAATCATCCGGGGAAAAACAGAGAATCAACTTGCCCTCATACGCAACGAAAAAATAGGATTTGTATTCCAGTTCCATTATTTGCTAAATGAGTTCACTGCCCTGGAGAATGTGATGCTTCCGGGATTGAAACTGGGCTTATACCCGGAAGCGGAAATAAAACAGCACGCCCTTGAACACCTGAAAAATCTGGATATAGAAAAAGTAGCGGATAAGAAATCAAACCAGTTGTCGGGTGGCGAAAAACAACGGGTGGCGATTGCACGGGCCCTGATCAATAACCCGGCGATCATTATGTGCGACGAACCTACCGGGAACCTCGACAAAAAAAATAGCCTCATCGTTTTTGACATCTTCAGAAAACTGGCGGAGGAACATCATCAGACCTTGCTCGTTGTGACACACGACGAGGAGTTCGCAAAGAAAACCCATCGCATCATTGAAATGGAGGACGGAAGGATCATAAAGCAGTAGACTAATATTTCCCCATCCTCCTGGTGGTTCATTAGTTTATGAAGGATGCTTTAACAATTTCTTAGTAAAAACATAGCCGATATCAAATATTTCCCGGATCTTTTGAATGTCGAAAAGCCCATATCCGTCTAACTCTTTTGGTTCGATGAATAAAAAACAACCATCTGAGGATCGGTTAACTTTTTCCCGAAAACTCAAATGTATAGCCCTGTCCATGACTTCAAAAACACCCTCTCCCCGTTTGAATGATTTCACAGGGTTAACATGAATACAAATGATTTCCTTCTTGTTTTTGCTGAAAGGCTCAACTGGTAAATTATTTGACAGGCCCCCGTCAACAAAAGGAATACCATGAATTACCACAGGCTGAAATATTACGGGAATAGAACTGGAAGCAATGATTGCATCAATAATATTTCCATGATTAAATATGTGCTGACTGCCATCCGCAAAACTGGTTGCAGTCACAAAAAAGGGAATTGGAAGATCCTCGAATTTTTTATATCGTAAATTTTTTTGTAAGAACATCCTTATGGTTTTCATTGAAATAAGTCCCAACTTAAACTCACGCCTGGAGAGCATGTTTAAGCTCAACTTATTAATGAAGATATCTTTAACCTCATCAGGTGAAAAACCATTGGCTAAAAATGCCCCGGCAATGGCACCTGAACTTGTGCCTGAAATTTCAGAAGGATAAATACTGCTTTCCTGCAATGCTTTAACCACTCCTAAATGGGCAAAACCTCGACAACCACCGCCGGACAGTACAAAGCGCTTTTTTTTCATGTTTTAATTTTTCAAATGGTCCTTTTTCATTGATTGATGATGCCATCACTCTCCCGTCTAAAATCACGTGCTGATGCTTTTCCTGTTCCTGAATTTCCACCGGTAAAAAATACAATTTTGTCTTCAGGCCTTTTCAATGAATAAGTTATAAATGGGTTATTAAAAAAGGAAAATGGAATTATCCACCACGACAAAGGTTTGTTCTTTTATTTACTATTCACATTACACAATCAGTGGAAAAAGTTGCATGATTCATACATTGTCAACTATCCAATCCCTGCTCAATTCTTAATATTCATGGTCCTGTGTGACCATAAACAGAATCAACATAAATCATTTTCAAGTGTGTGAATGATGTAACTATTTATAAAAGTTATGTAACAATTCCGGATCTAAATAGACCCACCTTTGTTTCATAAATAAATCCCAAAAGAGCAATGGAAACAGCACTTTCTGTTAACTCTCAGAAAACTTCAGTTCGGAAAAATTCAGGATTCACTTTCAATACTTCAAACCGGAAATATGAATAGAGTAATTCTTTTAAAGAAAAGACCTGTTGGAAGGCCTGCTTTCAGCGATTTTGAATTTGACAGCGCGGCAATTCCAGTTCCTTCGACGGGTAAAATTTTAATAAAGACAGTATTTGTTTCAGTTGATCCTTACCTGCGTGGAAGGATGAATGATTCGAAATCGTATGTTGGCCCTTTTGAGATCGGGAAGCCAATACAATCGGGAATCATTGGCCAGGTAGTAGACTCCAAGAATGCAGAATTCAGGAAGGAGGATTTTGTTTTCGGGAACCTGGAATGGAAAGAATACCAGGAATCCGATGGTAAAGGGCTTGTAAAAGTGGACTCCAAAGTTTCTTCATTATCATCCTATCTTGGAATATTAGGAATGACTGGACTGACTGCATACCTGGGCTTAACTGAAATAGGAATGCCTAAGTCAGGCGAAACAATTGTTGTGTCAGGGGCAGCCGGTGCTGTTGGAAGCGTGGTTGGTCAGGTTGGGAAGATTATGGGGTGCAGGGTTGTTGGAATAACGGGCACGAATGAAAAAGCAAAACTGATTAAATCGAAATTCGGATTTGACCATGCGATCAATTATAAAACTTCGGATGACCTGAAGGCAGCAATTCGTGATGCCTGCCCTGACGGAGTCGATATTTATTTTGACAATGTGGGCGGTGTAATTTCTGACGCTGTCCTGGCGAATATAAACAAACATGCAAGGTTGCCTGTGTGCGGCGCCATTTCTCAGTACAATGACACGAATCCATCCTTAGGCCCACGCCTTCAACCAATCCTGTTAACCAAAAGTGCAACCATGAGGGGGTTTATTGTCAGCGACTTCTCTGCAAAATTTCCAGAAGCAATGAAACAATTGATCCGTTGGCTGAAGGACGGAAAACTCACCTATTCCGAAACCATTGTTGAAGGATTTGAAAATATTCCACACGCATTTATTGATCTTTTTGATGGAAAAAATGAAGGTAAAATGATCGTTAAAATCTAAGGAAAACAATACTGACTAAAATTTTAAACACATTGTATCATGCCAATTCAAACAACAAATCCCAATACAAACAAGATTATCAAAACTTTTGACGAAATGACTGACAGCGCAGTTTATGACGCAGTTAGCCATGCTGAGGAAACATTTAAAAGCTGGAGAAAAACCACTTACAAACAACGTGCTGATTTAATGCACAAAGTAGCTTCGCTGATGCGCAGCAGGAAAGAATTACTGGCAAATCTCATTACCCTGGAAATGGGCAAACTGATTTCCCAGGCTGAAGGTGAAATAGACCTGAGTGCTGATATCATTGATTATTATGCAGACAATGGCGAAAAATTTCTTGCCGACCAATGGCTTAATCCAAAGTACGGAAAAGCATTTATCCGGTATGCTCCGCTAGGTGTTGTGTTTGCCGTAGAGCCCTGGAATTTCCCCTTTTACCAGGTTGCGCGTTTTGCTGGCCCTAATGTAATGTCAGGAAACACCATTGTGATTAAGCATGCATCCATCGTTCCCCAGTGTGGAATTGCAATTGAAGACCTGTTTTCAGCAGCAGGCGCACCAAAGGGTCTTTACACCAATCTCTTAATATCAGGTAAAAGGGCATCTGCATTGGTGTCGGATGTCCGGATCAAAGGCGTGTCGCTAACAGGAAGTGAAGCAGCCGGGGCCAGTCTAGCTGCTGAAGCAGGAAGAAACCTGAAGAAATCCGTGCTTGAATTGGGAGGAAATGATCCATTCATCGTGCTGGAAGATGCTGATATTGATAAAACGGTGGAATGGGCTGTCGTAGGAAGGATTAACAATAACGGACAATGTTGTGTGGCATCCAAACGATTTATTGCTGTTGAAGCCATTGCCGATGAATTCCTGAATAAGTTCAAAGACAAGATGTCGAAGCTGATTGTTGGTGACCCGATGGACCGGAATACCGAATTAGGTCCGCTGTGTGATGAAGCAGCAGCCGTCTTGTTGGCCGACCAGGTGGTACGGTCAGTGAATGAAGGAGCAAAAGTTTTATTGGGAGGAGAACGGATAAATCGCCCGGGCGCTTTTATGGCACCTACTATTATTTCTGATTTGAAACCGGGAATGGCAGCCTACCAGGAGGAATTATTCGGACCGGTGGCTTCATTTTACAGGGTGAAAGATGAGCAGGCCGCAATCGATCTTGCAAATGACACTCCGTTTGGGTTAGGTGCTTCCGTATTCACGAAAGACATCGAACGGGGCAAGCGGGTGGCTGATCAGATTGATAGTGGCATGGTCTTCATCAATCATCCAACATGGACGCAGGCAGATCTTCCGTTTGGAGGTACGAAACGCTCAGGATACGGCAGGGAATTGTCGGAGCTTGGAATTAAGGAGTTCATAAATAAAAAATTAATCCGTATCAGTGAGCTTAATGATCCATTTTGAATTGCTGCCTCGACCATAAAAAATGAGTACTATGAAATCAGTTAAAAATAATACCCCCAAAGACTCCCAAATTTATCTTATCGGGAGTGGAATAGCTGCACTGGCCAGTGCTTTTTACCTGGAAAAAGATGCGGGTGTGCCTGGGGTAAATATCCATATTCTGGAAAAAAGCAACATATTGGGCGGAGCACTTGACGGAGCTGGCGATCCTGAAAAAGGTTTTGTAACACGGGGTGGCAGAATGCATGAATTGCATTATACCTGCTATTGGGACCTGCTTTCTCGCATTCCGTCATTGGAAGACCCCAGTGTTTCGGTCAGGGATGAATCCTTCGATTTTAACAAAAGGTTCGTTTCCAATGCACAGGCCAGGCTCCTGAAAGACGGGAAGAAGCTGGATGTTTCATCCTATGGCCTTGATCTGAAACAGCAGGCTGAATTGCTTAAGCTTATGTTTTCTTCTGAAAAATCAATCGGGAATAAAAGTATCCAGGACTGGTTTGACCAGGACTTTTTCCAGACAAATTTCTGGTATATCTGGACTACCATGTTTGCATTTCAGAAATGGAGCAGTCTTGCTGAAATGAGAAGGTACATGAAACGGTTTATTCACCTGGTCGACGTACTCCCCAAATTGGGAGGTATTTTACGGACCAAATACAACCAATACCATTCTGTTGTAATTCCATTGACAAATTATCTGAAGGCCAGAGGTGTGAAATTTCAGACGGATATAGAAGTGGCTGACATTGATTTTGACTTGTCGGAAGATAAAAAAACAGCTACCGTTATACATCTTAAAGATAAAAATGAAATTGTACTCGGCAGGAATGATTTTGTATTTATCACCAATGGCTCACTTACCGAAAGTACTGATAACGGAACCTGGGACAGACCAGCAAAATTGAACGGGATCAATGAGTCCGGTTCATGGCAATTATGGAAAAAAATTGCAGCAAAAAATCCGGCATTTGGCAAGCCCGGTCCTTTCTGCGATAACATTGACCTTCAAAAATGGTATTCCTTCACAGCTACTTTAAAAGACAGTACATTTCATGATTATATGGAAAATTTTTCGGGGAATGTTGATGGAACAGGCGGATTGGTGACACTGACTGATTCCAACTGGTTGATGTCTTTTGTCATTGCCCGTCAGCCGCATTTCCCTGATCAGCCCGATGATGCTAAAATTTTCTGGGGCTATGGACTCTATCCAGACCGAAAAGGAAATTATGTAAACAAGACAATGGCAGAATGCACAGGTAAAGAGATGCTTGAAGAGTTGTGGTTCCACCTGAAGATTCAGGAATTGATGAAACCTGTAATGGAATCCGGAAAAGTAAATTGTATTCCTGTTGCAATGCCATTTGCAGATAGCTTGTTTATGCCAAGAAACATTGGAGACAGGCCGGATGTGCTGCCAAAAGGAGCAACCAATTTTGCCTTCCTGGGCCAATTTGCCGAAGCCCCGACAGATTGTGTATTTACTGTTGAATATTCCGTCAGAACTGCCCAGATGGCAGTTTATGGCTTATTTGAAACCGGGAAAGAAGTAATGCCTGTTTACGATTCAATTCATAATCCAAGGTTTCTTGTAAAAGCAGTACAGGCAATCAATGGCTGATCTGTAATAATTTTTACCGGGAATTATAACACGCCCAATGTGAAAAGATGAAGGAACTGCACAATAAAAACACCAGTTTGGTAAAAGACATTATCATTGGAATGTCTGATGGTCTCACTGTGCCTTTCGCATTAACAGCAGGACTAAGCGGAGTGCTTAATACAAATCATCTTATCATCGTATCAGGCCTGGCTGAAATAACCGCCGGCTGCATTTCCATGGGTCTCGGAGGATTCCTGGCAGGACAGTCGGAAGTAGAACATTACGATACAGAACTCAAAAGAGAATACAGCGAAGTTGAAAGTGTCCCGCTTATAGAGTTAAAGGAAGTTGAAGACATTTTTACAAAAATGGGAGTTGAAAAAAAATTAAGCAAAGAGGTCGCCATACAAGTCAGCAAAGACAAGAATCACTGGGTGGACTTAATGATGAAGCTTGAATTAATGATGGAGAAGCCTGCAAAAAACCGTGCTGCCATCAGTGCCGGCACCATTGCACTCTCATACCTGGTTGGCGGTTTTATCCCGCTGTTTCCATATATTGTCACGCATAGCAGTACAACAGGTTTTTATGTATCGTGCATCGTTACCATACTGGCATTAATCATTTTTGGATTTTTCAAAAGTAAAATGACAGGACGGCCTCTTTTGATTGGAACACTAAAGGTGGCAGTTACCGGCATCGTTGCAGCGGCAGCCGCATTTCTTCTGGCAAAAGCCGTCAGCTGAAAATGAAAAAATATTTGTTTTTTTTTCGCAACTACAAAAAAGCGCTGTATTTAGCACCCGGGCTGGTAATCGTTGATGTGCTCTGCGAAATAGTTCAGCCGCAGCTCATGTCCAAAATTGTTGACAATGGCGTCACCCAGAAAAGCATGCAATATATTCTTCAAACCGGTGGCATTATGCTGGTTTTATCCATTATTGCAATTGCAGCCAATGTTGGGAATATCTATTACTCTTCGCGCGCATCCGTAGGGTTCGCCTCTGAACTCAGGAAGGGACTCTATAGCAAAATCCAGAAGTTTTCTTTTTCCAACCTGGACAGGCTGAGTTCTGCATCGCTTGTTACCAGGCTCACCAATGATGTTAACATCCTCCAGGATGTGATCATGATGTCGCTGCGTTTACTGATCCGGGCCCCGTTGATGTTATTGTTCGCCGTCATCATTGCTATCCGCATCAATGCTGGGCTGGCGTCCATTATCGCTGTTGCCATTCCGTTCCTGGCTGTCAGTATATTTCTTATCCTGCGCAAGGGACTTCCTTTTTTTGAAAAAGTACAACAAAAGCTTGATAAAGTGAATCTGGTAATCCAGGAAAACCTCCTCAACGTCAGGGTTGTCAAGTCATTTGTCAGGGAAGACTTTGAAAAGAAAAAATTCAGCGTGACCAACGATGAACTGAGGGCAATATCAGTGAAAGCTTCCGGCACGGTAGTGCTTATTCTGCCGGTGATGCAACTTGTGATGAATCTGTCGATCGTGGCGATTGTATGGTTCGGTGGTAATAAAATTATTTCCGGCACATTCCAGGTAGGCCAGCTGATGTCGTTCATAACCTATATAACCCAGATCCTGATGTCACTGATGATGCTTTCCATGACAATTATGTCATTTTCAAGGGCGGGAGCATCCTCAGAACGTATTTTAGAGGTATTGAATACTACAGTTGATATCATCGATTCGCCGCAGGCGAAAGAAAATAACCTGCAGGTAAAACAAGGCAAGGTGGAATTTGAAAATGTTTTTTTCAAATATCATGCGGATGGTACTGAATATGTTTTAAAGGATATCAATTTCACCGTTAACCCTGGTGAAACAGTGGCCATAATTGGCGCAACTGGTTCTGCAAAAAGCACATTGGTGCAATTAATCCCAAGATTGTATGAGGTTACCAAAGGCCGCATCCTTATCGACGGGGTGGAAATACGTAACTATACAATCCATAACCTGCGGTCGCGCATAAACCTGGTTTTGCAGCAGAATGAGTTGTTTTCAGGCACCATCAGGCAAAACCTCAAATGGGGTAATGTAATGGCATCGGACGAAGATCTCATTGCCGCAGCGAAAGACGCCCAGGCCGATGATTTCATCATGTCGTTTCCCAAACAATATGAAACGGTTTTAGGACAAGGCGGTGTGAATATTTCCGGCGGACAAAAACAACGGCTTTGTATTGCAAGGGCGATTCTGGGCAAACCGGCCATCCTGATCCTGGATGACAGCACAAGTGCAGTGGATGTTGCAACCGAGGGAAGAATAAGGGAATCATTCAGCAGGCACCTTAAAGGAACAAGTATTTTTATCATCGCACAACGAATCAGTTCCGTTCAATCGGCGGATCAAATCATTTTGATTGATAACGGTGAAATTATTGGCCGCGGCAAACATGATGAATTGATAAAAACCAGCGCAGTTTATAAGGAGATTTATTTTTCGCAGCAGCTGCAGAAAGTGAGTGCTGTATGAACGGACCGACCATTATCAAAACCAGGTTAATGCCTGCTGCTCTACCCGGCCGGCGCAACCGTGTTTCCATCGAAAAACCTAAAAATTCCAAACAGGTCATAATCAGGCTATGGAGTTACCTGAGACGGCAGAAAGGATTCCTTCTGATAATCCTCGTCCTGATGCTGATCAACACAGGTTCCACAATGGCAGGCGCCTATTTATTACGTCCTATCATCAATCGTTTTATCATCCCTCATAATGTTGATGGCCTGATTAAAATGATCGTTCTCCTGGCAGGAATTTATATCACCGGCTCAATCGCCGCGATCTGGCAAAATCGTTTGATGATTATGGTGGCCCAGAAAACGGTTAATATTATCCGGGCCGACCTGTTCAATAAACTGCAGTTGCTTCCTCTGAAATTTTTTGACAGTCAGAATCATGGTGATATTATGAGCCGTTTCACCAATGATGTAGACACTATCAGCGATTCATTAAATACCAGCGTTTTACAGTTATTTGTCAGTACAGTAACCGTAACCGGTATTTTCATCCTGATGATTTATATAAGCCCGTTGCTGACTGTTGTTACCCTGACCATTGTTCTTCTGATGTTCTGGGTAGCCAGGATGATCATAAAAAAAAGCAAAGTGTTTTTTTCAGAGCAGCAGAATGCCCTGGGAACAGTAAATGGTTTTGTGGAAGAAATGATCACCGGTCAGAAAGTGGTAACAGTATTCTGCTATGAAGAAAATGCGGCAAAAGATTTTGAGGAATTGAATTATGATCTGCGCGACAAGGCCAATAAGGCCCAATTATACGCTGGTTTGATGATGCCAATAATGCAAAATCTGAATACGATCAATTTTGCACTCACTGCCACTGTGGGTGGCTTACTGGCAATATACAGGGGCCTTGACCTTGGCGGTCTCGCTGCTTTTCTGCAATATACCCGGCAGTTTGGGCGCCCGGTCAATGAAATCTCCAATCAGTATAATAGTCTGCAGGAGGCACTTGCCGGGGCAGAACGCATTTTTCAGATTATGGATGAAATCCCGGAACCTGCTGATGTAGCGGATGCAGTTCCCTTAAACCATGTAAGAGGGGATGTGCAATTCAAAGATGTTACATTCGGATATGATGTGGAGAAAGTTGTTCTGAAAAATATTTCGCTCGAGGTGAAAGCCGGTCAGAAAATCGCCCTGGTTGGTTCAACAGGAGCCGGAAAAACAACCATTATTAATTTACTTACACGGTTTTATGATGTTCAATCCGGGCAAATTTCCATTGATGGAACCGAAATTAATAAAATCCAGCGAAGCAGCCTGCGACGGTCGCTCGCAATAGTGCTGCAGGACACACACCTCTTTACTGCCACCGTGTTGGAAAATATCCGTTATGGACGGCTGGAAGGAACTGATGAAGAAGTAATCGCCGCTTCCATCCTGGCCGGGGCTCATTCGTTCATTCAAAGGTTACCCAGGTCGTATCAAACAATCATTGAAAACGACGGAGGCAACCTGAGCCAGGGACAACGGCAATTACTAAACATAGCAAGGGCAACAATAGCCAGGCCTTCTATACTGATCATGGATGAAGCAACCAGCTCAATCGATACCCGTACCGAACAAATAATACAGCGGGGAATGGATCAGCTGATGCTGGGGAGGACCAGCTTTGTAATTGCGCACCGGTTATCAACTGTTCACAATGCAGATGAAATTATGGTACTTGAGAATGGCGAAATCATAGAACGGGGCAGTCACGCCTACCTGTTGAAACTGAAAGGCAGGTATTTTGAACTCTACAACGGGCAGTTTGATTAATCCGTATCGCCAGATAATATTCAACGGTTTATGAAGGCAATGAATGACCAGCGGAATTTTAAATGTGTGAATGATGTAACTACTTATCAGTTTTTTGTAACAACTCACAACTGATCATTACCCAACTTTGTAAAAAATAAATCCTGCAATGACTACAAAATATCAAAAGCTCTTCGAACCCATTACGGTGGGAAAATTAATTGTAAAAAACCGTATTTCCATGGCGCCCCTTGGCATGGTGGCAATGGCTGATCCCTGCGGAGGATTCTCGGAAAACGCGCAGGAATATTATATTGAGCGTGCAAAAGGCGGCACAGGACTTATTATCACTGGCATTACAAATGTCAACTACAATGAAATGCCGTCGCTCCTGATGCCATGCGCCACATACAATCCGCTTATGTTTGCGAAATCGTGCGCACCCATGAACGAACGGATTCATGCCTACGATACCCGAATCTTCCTCCAGCTAACGGGCGGATTTGGAAGGGCAGCGATACCGCAATTGATGAAGAAGGCCATTGCGCCGTCTGACCAGGAAAACAGGTGGGATCCGTCAATTCATCACAAAGCAATGTCAGTTGACGAAATAAAAGAATTGATTGCATCATTCGTAGCTTCTGCTGTTATTGCCAAAGAATCCAAATTTGACGGAGTTGAAATTCATGCAGTACATGAGGGCTATTTGCTTGATCAGTTTGCCATTGCATTTTATAATAAAAGGACCGACGAATACGGCGGTGATTTAAAAGGTCGTCTAAAAATAACAACGGATATTGTAAAGGGCATCAAAGTCGCCTGTGGCGAAGATTTCCCGGTGTCACTGCGGTACAGTTTAAAAAGCTTTATCAAGGCGCTGCGGCATGGGGCACTTCCGGGTGAAAAGTTTGAAGAAAAGGGTAAAGATATCGCAGAAGGTGTCGAAGCAGCAAAGATACTGGTCGAAGCCGGCGTGAATATGCTGAACGTGGATGCGGGAACATATGATGCCTGGTACTGGAATCATCCGCCGATGTATTTCGAAAAGGGAATGTACCGGGAGTTCGGTAAAATCCTGAAAGAAAATGTCGATGTTCCGATCATACTGGCAGGCCGGATGGATGACCCCGAAATGGCCTGCAATGCTATTGGTGATTGTTGTGATATAGTCGGTTATGGCAGGCCACTGCTTGCTGATCCGTATTTACCTGAAAAAATCAGGACCGGGAACCTCGCGGATATACGCCCGTGTCTCTCCTGTCACCAGGGTTGCCTCGACCGGCTCGCGCATGGCTTACCGCTTTCCTGCGCTGTAAATCCTGCATGTGGCAGGGAAAAATCATTTTCGATAACTCCGGCAACCGAAAAGAAACACGTTCTGATCATAGGCGGAGGCCTTGCCGGGATGGAAGCGGCCCGTGTGTGCGCGCTGCGCGGGCACAAGGTCACACTCCTGGAAAAGAGCGGCCGGCTTGGCGGCCACATTATTACGGGAAGTGTGCCGGACTTCAAGAAAGATGACCGTGCACTGCTCAAATGGTACATTTTTCAGCTAAGTAAGTTGCCGGTCGAGATACGGCTCAATTGCATTGCAGATAAGGAGATGATTGAATTATCCGACGCGAACGTAGTCATTGTTGCCATGGGGTCGACCCCGGTGAAAATTGATTTTGGCAGCAAAAATCATGTATGCACTGCAGATGAGCTTCTCAATGGAACAGAAAATGCCGGGGAGAACATTGTAGTTGTGGGCGGGGGACTTGTCGGCTGCGAAACAGCCCTTTGGCTTTGTCAGCAAGGGAAAAAAGTCACTGTTGTAGAGTCAGCACCGGAAATTCTCGATGCGGGCAAATATATGTGCTTTGCAAATTATGATATGCTCAAAGACCTGCTGGTCTTCAACAAAGTAGATGTTTTATGCAACGCTTCGGTAACAACGGTGAATGAAACTTCCGTTGTCGTGAAAACCCCGGATGGCGAGAGAGAAATTAATGCAGATACGATCATGGTTGCGGTCGGTTATCAAGCCCAGCATTACCTCTACGATGCAATCAGGGATTCCGGGAAAATAAATTACAACATCGGCGATTCCCTTTTGGTGCGCAATATTATGGATACAATTTGGGAGGCTAACCAGGTGGCAAGGGAATTGTAACGGGACCGGAAAAATGCTGACAATAGGTACTGAAGTACTGATTGTTTATTGAACCACTATAATTGATTTTGTACCAGTAAACAGCCTGGCTTACAAAAGAAGAGGTTGTCTTAAAAGTCTTTTTTTACCGCGGTGGAGAGGCGCAGAGAAAAAATGTATTGAATATCAACTCTCTGCGTCTCTGCGTCTTTGCGGTTATCATTAAAATCTTTTATTTTGAGACAACCTCTAGATTATTCCATTCATTACGGACCTCAGGACTTTTACTTTTTAGGCTTTGGTGATGGCTGAGGAACGGGTTTTGGCGTTGGGGCAGGTTCTGGTATCGGGTTATCAATCTTGCTGATGGTTTTGCAATTACTGTCACTCTGCACCCAGTAAGATTTTGTTCCTCTTGTAAAAGTGGCTCTTGCGTAGTACGTAACCACTCCTTTGATTTCGCTTTTATACGCCTTGTCAATTACGAAGTCTTTCGTGTTTCCGGTTACCCATTTAGATACACAGGCCGGGAGTTCTTTAACTGGAATTTCGACTTTGGTTTGTCCGAAAACCGCTGTTGCGAATATGGCAACTAATAGGGTTGTGAATGCTTTTTTCATGGATTTCATTTTTAGGGTTTGTATTATAAAAGTGAGGGATAATTCTGTAGAAATTTTGAACATGGAACTGATTTACAACCTTCTTCCAGTAGGATAGCAATATTTCTCATCCGGTTTAACACCGGTATAAAACCGATTATTACCCATGAAACTCGGATTGATCCCGGTTTGATCTCGGATTGATCTCGGATTGATCTCGGTTTTAAGACTGCTTTTGCCTAAAGAATATAGGATTTCAGAATGCAGAAATTTAAAATATTATTATATTTACAATGTAGAAGACAATTGTACTTTGTATATCACATTAGAATACAGGAATGCAGGAATTGTAATGGTAACAAGTCGTTGCTTCTCGTGGAAATATAAAAGAAGAAAAATTAATTAATGAAAAAATGGCAACTTGTGATGAAAATAACCCATTGAATGGGTTTCGCGGTAAGATAGGAAATCAGCTGGTGCTCCGCCGTAGAAACGGAAAGACCATCATGGCCAGCATGCCGAAAAGGAGGAAATCCGGGCCAAAAGGCAAACGGCTCGCCAGTTGTAACAGTTTTAAGCTGGGTATTCAATGGGCGAAGGCGATACTGAAAAGCCCGGACCTATATGAGGCATACAAAACCCGGGCAGCGGCAGGGAGGAGTGCGTTGAATGTCGCTCTTGCCGATTATATGAGGCCTCCTAAGGTAACCGGAATCAATGCCTCATCTTACCAGGGCCGGGCAGGTGATATTATCCTTGTCACTGCAACCGATGATTTCCATGTTAAGGAGGTGTTCCTGAAAATCTGCTCTCCGGATGGAAAGATACTTGAAAAGGGATCATGCCAGCCCGATCTGACTGGAAATTACTGGCAATACACAACCCAAAAGGCGGCAAAAAACTATTCCGGAATTACCATCACAGCCATTGCACGTGATAACCCGGGGCATACCGGGGAGATGCAAGTTCTCTGGAACACCCCGGCGATCTAAAACCCGATGCCTGTTTAACCTTGACACATTCTCTGATGGTTAATTATAATTATTCCGTCAGCTTGGGATATCCCCAAAAGAGATTCGACTATTTTTATACTTTTACTACTTTTATTCAGGGATCAGATAAAAATATGAATATATTCATTCTCTCACCCCGGAAATCACTCAACAAAGCCTACCTCAAGGTTAAGCCCTCACGCTCTGAAATTGAACTGTTCAAAGTGAACCTGATTGGTTTGCTGGATGGTCTGGATGAATCCGAGTCAGAAGAACATAATAAAAATGACCTGGGCGATTTTCTCAAGAATACCTTTTTTTATCCGAAGTATTATATCAACACCAAAGATCGAACTGACCTGGTGATCCACAATGGAGCCGATTCAAAGAGCTTTCCCGGTGTATTGATCGAGGCGAAAAAACCATCGAACAAGACGGAGATGATCCGTCCGGATAACCTCAACACAAAAGCTTTCCAGGAACTGATCCTTTATTATCTCCGGGAACGGATCACGAACCACAACCTTGAAATCAAACACCTTGTTGCTACAAATGTTTTTGAATGGTATGTCTTTGATGCCAACCTGTTTGAAAAATCCTTTGCACAAAACAAGAAGCTGGTTCAACAGTTCACCGATTTTGAAGAAGGACGACTGGCCCGTAAGACGACCGATTTCTTTTACAAGGAAATTGCCGAACCCTTTGTTGCGAGCGTAGAGACTGAATTTTTCTTTACATGGTTTGATTTCAGAGAATACGATAAGCCTCTCAGGAATGAAGACAAGAAAGATGATTCCAAACTTATAGCCCTATACAAAGTGCTTTCTCCGGAACATCTGCTGAAGCTTCCGTTTACCAATGACAGCAATAGCCTCGATAAATCGTTCTATTCTGAATTGCTGCATATCATTGGTTTGACGGAAACCAAAGAAGGAAGCAAAAAACTCATTGGCAGGAAGAAAGAAGGCGAACGCAATAGCGGATCACTGATTGAAAGCGCCATAATGCAACTCGAGAGCCTGGATAAAATTTCACGGCTCGAAAAACCCGCACAATTCGGCGATACTGTTCAGGAGCGGTTATTCAATGTTGCGTTGGAACTATCCATCACCTGGATCAACCGGATTCTTTTCCTGAAGCTCCTGGAAGCCCAGATGATCAAGTACCACAAAGGAGATAAATCTTTCGCATTTCTTAATTGTGAAAAGGTTCGGAATTTTGATGACTTGAACAGTCTCTTCTTTAGTGTTCTTGCAAGAAGACCTGAGGAACGGAATGATGCGGTCAGAAATAATTATTTAAATGTTCCCTACCTGAACAGCTCACTATTTGAACCGACAGGTATCGAGCATTCCTGTTTGTTTATCAGCCAGCTCAAAGATGATAAATTGCCCATCATTGCTTCAACAGTATTGAAAGATAATAACGGAAAGAAGTATAACGGCGAACTTTATACACTGGAATACCTCTTTAAATTCCTGGATGCTTACGATTTTGCCGGTGAAGGCGCAGAAGAGATCCAGGAGGAGAATAAAACATTGATCAATGCTTCGGTTCTCGGATTGATCTTCGAAAAGATCAACGGGTATAAAGACGGTTCCTTCTTTACACCAGGTTTTATCACTATGTATATATGCAGGGAGACGATTCGCCGGGCCATTGTTCAGAAGTTCAATGACCGTAAAGGATGGAATTGCAGTGATCTCACCGGATTGTATGATAAGATTGAAGATAAGAAAGAAGCCAACGAAATTGTGAACGAGTTAAAGATCTGCGATCCGGCTGTTGGTTCAGGACATTTCCTTGTCTCCGCGCTGAACGAGATCATTGCCATCAAGAGTGAGTTGAAAATACTGTCGGACAAGGAAGGTAAGAGACTCAAGGAATACCATGTTGAAGTTGTCAATGACGAGTTGATCATCACCGATGAAGACGGTGATCTGTTTGAGTATAATCCTGGCAGTAGCGAGAGCCAGCGTGTTCAGGAGACGCTGTTCCATGAAAAGCAAACCATCATCGAAAACTGTTTGTTCGGCGTTGACATCAATCCCAATTCAGTAAAGATCTGCCGCCTGCGGTTGTGGATTGAGTTGTTGAAAAATGCTTACTATATGCGGGGGAGCAAGTTGACGAGTGGACAATTTGACAATTTGACAAGTGGGGAACTCCAGACACTTCCTAACATCGATATCAATATCAAATGCGGGAATTCGCTGATTTCACGCTATGCGTTGGATGCGGATATCCGTCAGGCGCTTAAGAAAAGCAAATGGAGCATCGACAGCTATCGTCTTGCCGTAATGACCTATCGTAATGCTCGTGGGAAAGATGAAAAGAGGGAAATGGAACGGCTGATCGAGAAAATTAAAAACGACTTTCAATCTGAGATTAGCCAAAATGATCCCAAAATTAAAAAGCGTGATAAACTGGTGAATGAACTTTACCATCGGTTTACCGGACAATTCCTTTTTGAACCTGAGCAAGATTATGGTGGAAAAGAGCAAGAACGTAAAAGGAAGAAAGAGCAACAAAAAATTGAAAATGAGATTGCCAAATTGAATAAAGAAATTGATGAAATCAAGGAAAATACAATATTTGAAAATGCTTTTGAATGGCGCTTTGAGTTTCCGGAAGTGCTGAATGATGAAGGGGATTTTGCGGGGTTTGATGTGGTGATTGGAAATCCACCATATATTTCACTTTCTAAAATAAAAGAACAAACAGCTTGGTTTGAGAATGCGGGTTATGAAACATTCACAAAGGTGTCTGATATTTATTGTATATTTTATGAGAAGGGTGTTCAATTACTAGCAAATAATGGAATATTAACATTTATTACTTCTAACTCTTGGATGCGTACCCAATATGGGGAAGCATTGCGTAAGTTTTTTGTCAAAAAAACTAATCCGATTTTATTAATCAATATTGAAGACTCACAAGTATTTGAAGAAGCAACTGTTGAATCAAATATATTAATAGTCCAAAAAGGAAGTTGGAAAAAACGAATGTTGGCCTGTTCTCTTAAAGCTGATTTTTCTCTATCAGCATCACTAGAATATTATTTCCAAAATCATGTGGTTTTAGTAGATGATCTACAAGAATCAGGTTGGATAATTGGGAATGAAGTAAGGCGACAATTGAAAGCAAAAATTGAGATGGGATCAAAGACTATCAAAGATCTTAATTATCCAATTTATTATGGCATAAAAACCGGTTTTAATGAGGCTTTTTTTATCACAGATGAGCAAAAACAACTTCTCGTAAAATCTGATCCTCAATGCTCGATGTTGATCAAGTCAGTTATTCGTGGTAAGGATATATTTAAATATGGTTATAAATGGAAAGGGATTTGGGCAATAATCGTAAAAACTGGATGGACTAATGCAAATAAAAACCATGAAGATGCAGAAGCCTTCTTTAGTCAATCATATCCATCAATTTATAAACATTTAAGATCTGTTGGAGAGACCGAGAAAGGAAAAGGCAAAGGTTTGTTTGATAGGGATGATAAAGGTGATTATTGGTGGGAACTCAGACCTTGCAGTTATTATGATGAATTTGAGAAAGAGAAAATTATTTGGGGTGAATTGTCAGATGATCAAAAATTCACATTGGATAATGATGGGCATCATTCAAATAACACCATATTCTTCATAACCGGAAAAAATTTAAGGTATCTTCTTGCTATTTTAAATTCAAAATTGGCAAAGTGGTATTTTAACGAAATCTCTACCAGTTCAGGAATGGGTACTAATCGCTGGCTTAAATATAAAATCGAGCAGTTACCCATTAAAGATATTGCTGAAGACAAGCAAGTGCCATTTGTTCAATTCGTCAATCAAATCCTCTCGGCCAAAAATGATGACTCAAATTCCAACACATGTGACTTAGAAAATGAGATTGACCAATTAGTCTTTGAGTTATATGGATTGACGGAGGAAGAGATAAAGATTGTGGAAGGAGAAAAATAAACATGTTTACATATTGTGAACTTTTCAAAATTTATAATATCTTTGCATGAGAGTTCATTTAATAAAGAAGCAGACAATCGAGGAATATATCGCTGGTCATGCCTCAAGTAAGAGTGCTTTTGAGAATTGGGTAACGGGAATTAACCATGCAGATTGGAGCGATCCTGATGATGTAAAACAAACCTTTGGCTCAGCTGATTTGCTTGGAAACAGCACTAACAGGGTAGTTTTTGATGTTGGGGGTAATAATTTCCGGATAATTTGTAAATATCATTTTGGTATCACAAAGGTCCTTATTTGTTTGCTGGATCGGCACACATGCTGAATACAATAAACTCTGTGAGAAGGGGAAACAATACACTGTTAATGTGAATTAAAACAGTTAATCATGAAAACATTAAAATACCCGGTTATAAAATCCGAAACACAATATAAGATGTATTGCGTTTCACTGGAGCATTTGCTGGAAGGAGACAATGGCAGCAAGGATGCCGAAGAAGAAATTGAACTACTTACTTTATTGATTGAGAAATGGGATACAGATCATTCCACGCTGAATGTAGTCGATCCCATTCAATTATTGCATTCATTGATGCAGGGTCAAAATCTGAAGGCAAAAGACCTGGTCGTAATATTAGGAGTGAGCAAAGGATTGGTCTCCGATATTTTGAACTACAAGAAAGGTTTGTCAAAGGAAATTATCCGGATTCTTTCCGCACATTTCAAAGTTTCGCAAGAAGCTTTTAACCGTCCCTACAAGTTGAAAAATCCCGTAAGTTCACATTTGCGAGATGCAAGTGTTATGAACACGACCAAGAAAATTCCATTCGCCCCCTATGCAGGAATATGATTATACAGGTAAACTTTCAGAGGGGTTCAGAAGAGTGAAAAGAGGAACTTTCAAGCAATCCTATTGCGGTTTCATTGATAACTTGGGAAACGAGGTTATCCCGCTTATTTATGCTAATGTCAGGGATTTTCGTGAAGGCATGGCTGCGGTAAGAACAGGGAATTGGGCATCCGGTAAATGGGGTTTTATCAATACTTCCGGAGAACTTGTTGTACCTGTTTTGTTTGAACATCCAAGACCTTTCAGGCATGGCTTTTCAAAGGTTATTTTGAATGGGGAATGGTGTTTCATTGGCAAACAGGGAAATAAAGTCATTTCTCTGAAAGAATATGATGGCGGCTCAAACTTCTGCAACGGATATGCAATTGTAAGAAAATCAATTGGGCCCAAATATGAAGATCGAAGGTATGGAGTAATTGACCAGACGGGTGCAGAAGTGATCCCTTGCATTGACATATATGGGTTTGATTACATGACACTTGCAACCACTGTTCATAGATTTTCTGGAAAATCTCAACAGGAAGACCTTTATAATAAAACTTCCGGAAAAAAGTTATAATTCTGAATTCTGAATTCCTGCATTAATTCTTACTTTTTGTTGATTCCTATTATTTCAACTTTTACCGTCAGGGATTCCCCGTTGTCATCCATAAGGGTAAGTGTGTGAATTCCCGGCTCGGCCATGACTTCGATGGTGTGCTCCCCTTTTGTTTTGGCAAGGAAAATATTGTCGAGATGCCAGTAAAGTGTGGCATCTGAATTACGGTGAGTGGCTTTCCAGATTGATTTTGACCTTTTCTGGTCACCTTTCAGAGGAAGGTAGATCCTTGCCCCGGGCGTGGGATAGATAAGTCCTATAGGATTCTGACTCGTGAGTTCATACCGGCAATCATCCCGGAACGGGGGAAGCGGAAGGTAATCACTATGGAACTGCCGGTAAAAATATTCCTGTACAGGCGGCAGAACAAACCACGATTGATTCAGCATCTGTGAAGGCGAAAAACATTTATCCGTAACCTGCCAGATGCCGGCAGGATCAAGATGAATTATACGGTGATAGGGACAGGTCTTCGTCAGGTTGGCTACACTCATAATTTTCCTATTTTCAACCACCGGGCAGGATTCCCCGGCAATGCAGCCGCTTTTTGCGCAGATGCGAGCCGTGGTCATATCTTTTACAGGTTCCTTAAACCAGGCTGAAGCAGGCAACTGATCAAAAATATCGAACATGACCGGTGCGGCGCAGCTGACTCCTGTAATTCCGGATCTTCCTTCTCCATTCGCATTTCCTATCCAAACACCGACAGTATATTCAGGTGTGACACCGATGGCCCATGCATCGCGCGATCCATAACTTGTCCCGGTCTTCCATCCTATCTTCCTTGCGGAATAAAAATATTTCAGTGTCCCGTTATCTTCAGGCCGTTTTACGGCAGTGATCGCTTTCAGCGTGAACCAGGCTGCCGAGGGTGAGAACCGCTGAAGATAAAAAGATGAGCCTGGAATTTCCCGGTCACGCGAATAGGTTACCCTGATTGAGTCGTTGGATTGGTAGAGAAGGTGGTTTCCAAGTGCAGCATAAATCGAAGAAAGTTCCCACAGCGAACCTTCGGCACCGCCAAGAATGATGGAGAGTCCGTAGTGCTCGGGTGGGTAAATAAGCGTCCGCATCCCCAGTTCTTTCAGCACAGCATTGAATTTGCCTATCCCATAGTTATGCAGCAGAATTACGCTTGGCACATTCAGCGAACGGGCAAGTACCTCATTCGCGGGAACCGCTCCTTCGAAAGTCTTCAGTACATTCTTCGGCGAATAACCTTCAAAAGAGACCGGGATGTCTGTGACCAGCATCTCGGGCAGAAGCAGTCCTTCATTGAGCATTGAAGCATAAAGAAACGGTTTCAACAGGCTGCCGAAGTTTCGTTTTGCGGTTATCATGTCTACATCTCCGCCCTCTTTCTCTCCTTTCACACCTGAATTCCCGACATACCCGATCACTTGTCCCGTGCGGGTGCTGATCACGAGGGCAGCCGCATTGCTTACCCCATTCGTGCTAAACAGGTCATGGTACCTCCCGATGATTTCATTCATTCTCTTCTGGATGTTAATATCCAGCGTAGTCACGATCCGCTGGCCCTGGAATCCATCACTTATCGCCCTGTCGAGAAGGTGCGGTGCGATTTTCGGCAGGGGATGCGGTTCTCCCGGAACCGGTTCTGCAAGGGCCAGTTCATAGGTCTGCCTGTCGATTATTCCCCGTTTGAACATCTTAACCAGGAGCTGATTTCTCTTTCCCAGCAGCTTTTCCTGGTTCTTTCCCGGAAATATCAATGAAGGGGAATTGGGCAGGACAGCGAGTGTAGCGTTTTCTGCCCAGGAAAGCCGGGAGGGCGGAGCACCAAAATAGCGCCAGGAAGCTGCTTCCAGTCCAATGACATTACTCCCGAACGGTGCATGAGCAGCGTATAATCCCAATATGGCCGACTTGCTGTACCGGAGTTCGGTTCTGATTGAAAGGATGGATTCAAGAAGTTTTTCCCAGACTGTCCTGGAAGGATTGTTCCGGGATATCCTTGCAAGCTGCATGGTTAGTGTGCTTCCGCCACTCACAATCCTTCCTTTCCGGAAATACTGGACCAGCGCCCGCACCATCGAAACGGGATTGATCCCCGGATGGTAATAAAAATACCGGTCTTCATAACAGAGGACTGCCTTCCTGTATTTTTCAGGCAGGCGATCAGGCGAAGGAAATCTCCATTGTCCGTCGGGAGCTACTTTTGCCCCCAGGAGTTCACCGTTGGAGTCAAGCAACAATGTAGAATACGGGTCGTTGAACCGGACCGGCGGGACGAGCATCAAAAACATCACGAGAACAAAAACCGTGATCAGCTGGTTTTTCCACCTTCTGAAAAATCTCCTCCTGAAAAACCTTTTCATTCCTTAACAACTTCAACCCACATCCCCTTGTCCTTTGCAGCAATGTTATTGTTGTACATCGCCTCGCAATAGCTTCCCGGCAGGTAAAACCGCCCGGCGTAGGCTGCGGTCAATGTGTACGTAACGACAACGGCCTTGTTCCTGTATAGGTTGAAAAATGTGTACACCCTGTCATCACGGAAATCCTGGTAGTTGTAAACCGGTGACCCTTCCGCTGATTCACTCTCCCCTATCCTGTCATTCCCGATCTCCCACCCGGATGGAAAGATCTGTGTCAGGGCAAGGTTTCGGCACCCGTTGATAACATCCTGCGATGAGATTGTGATTGTCATCTTAAACTCTGTACCTTGTTTAAGCCTGGTGACACTGATCGGGTGACCATCCTTACCGGTGAACAGGACAGACATGTTCAGGTCTTTCCTGAAAGAGATTTCCTCGTCCTTCAGTGGCATGCCTGATTCAGTAAGGCAGATAAAGAGCGGAACAGATGACTTATTCGTTACCTGGAGTGTATTGTTTCCTGATTCGTTGATCCTGAGCGGATAATCAAGAACGAATTTCCTGCTGTCATCCCTCGTTTCATGACCGTTGAGGTTAATCAATACATTGATGGGCTGGGCAGGTGAATATTTTACGTAGTATTTAGCAAGTGAAAGAAGGGCAAAAGCGCATTCATGAGTGCCCAGCCAGTTCTGGCTGTTCACGTTTGAGGCAATTTCTTTTGCCAGTAATCCTGCGGATTTCACATTATTCAGTTCGATCATGGTTTCCAGCACCATAGCACGGTCTCTCAGATCGGAGCTAAAAGTTACGTCTGTAGAAAAATTTTCATTGAAATGCAGGGGCAGCTTTTCGACCATTTTCTGAGCAATTTCCTTTTTCCCCGCCAGGGTATATGCTGCTGCAAGACGCCAGGCAGCTGCAGGGTTCATATTCGATTCATCTTTCAGGCGGTTCATTGAACTGAAGTCAGGAACCCCGGCAAGTGCCAGCGTATATACCCGGTAAGCCTGGACCAGGTCTGAATTCCGGGGTTGTGCATAAGGAGTCCACTTTTGAGCAGCCGTCTTTTGGTATTCTTTCCATTTGCTGATAACATAGTCAGGAACTGAATAGCCAGCCTTCATGGCTTCCAGGAGAAAATGGCCGGAATATGATGTGATCCAGTCATCATTTGTTTTCGATCCGGGCCAATACATAAACCCGCCATCGCCCGCCTGCATCTTGATCAGCATGCTGATTCCGGCCCTGATATGACGCTCCGTCTGGCTGATCATCTCACTGTTCATATCAACGACCTTTGGCAGGTAGAGTTGAGCGAATGCAACGGAAGTTGTCTGCTCAGCACAGCCATAAGGATATTGCATCAGGTATCTTACCCTTTTATCGAAATTGATTTTTCCGACCTGCGAAAATTCCAGGGTTGCATCGTTGGTCCCTTTGAAGCCAAATGGATTCAGTTCAATCGATTTTGTTTTACCGCCCTCGATCATGTAGTCTGAGGTTTTGTGCACCAGTGACGATGAGGTCAGTATCGGTATGTCGGTTGAGTAGACCGATTTAATCCCATTCCCTGTCGCAGTGACTTCAATTTTGCCTGAGCCTGTCGCGTTTTCTGCTTTGATTTTAAAATATATGGTCTTATCGCCTTCTCCGGAGAAGGAAACGGTTTGTAAACCAGAGCCCTGAAGAGAAAGCTTGTTTTTTGTCTTCACGGATACAACCACACTTTTTATTGCATGGTTCATGACAAAAACATTCACCGGCATAAGAATTTCCTCATTCGGCCTGATCACGCGGGGCAACGTTGACATAACCATGATATCCTGCTTTACAGGTGTTGTTTTTTCCGTGTAGCCGTATGATGATTCACCTGCAGCAACAACCATGGTTCGCACAGAACCAATATAATTAGGCATGGTAAACTGGTGCGTTGCAGACTTCCCCGAAGCAAGTGTAAACGGGCCAAGAAACTTAACTACCGGTTTGAACCTGAGATTTTTTCCCTTCTCCTCCTGTTTCAAAACTTCACTTCCGCCGATTGACAGGAGTCTTTCAAGCAGGCCTCCATACGCTCCAATCACCTGGTCGTATAAGTCGAACGTTCTTACGCCAAGCGACTCATGAGAGAAAAAGGCATCGTGCGGGTCAGGCGTTTTGAAATGCGTAAGATCCAGCAGTCCTTCATCGACCATGGCAATCGTGTAGCTCATTGGCTTTCCGTTTTTCTCCGATACAGTCAGGACGACCTTCTGCTCAGGCTTCAAGATGGCCGGCATGCGAAGCACCGGATTAAGGATGGTGCCGGGATCTTCCACGTCGAGTGCTACAAGCCCGTATTGCCGTATCGGCAGATCATTTTTCTTATCCTTGTGAGGCTGAATAACGGCGACATGGACAAAGACATTCGGAGTCATCTCTGCTGTGGCAGTGATCTCCTCGATGTTTTCGGTTTTGCCTGCATCAACCCAGTAAGCCTTCAGCACCTTGCTTCCATTTTCGATGGAAACGAGAGCCTTTGCACCCTTCATTCCGGGAATGGTGACACGGATTTTTTCGTTCACCTTACAACTTGATTTGTTGGCGGAAAGGGCCAGCATGGTAGCACCACCGGGGATGCTTGCCTCCGATCTCCCGTATGAATAAGGCCATTCAACATAGATGAATTTTCCGCAACTCTGGCCGGTTTCGGGATTGGTTATCCGCACGTAAAACCGCCCCCATTCAGGGAAATTGATCTGGAATTTATATTCCCCTTTTCCACCGGTTGTTGACACTTTGGATTCCGTGACAAGGTATTTATCAGACGAGGTGACATATTCAGCTGCATCACCCTCGTTTTCCTGCCACCACCAGCTCCAGTTAAGTTTGTAGATCTCGGCTTTGAGATTCCTTAGGCTGACAGGTTTTCCCGTCCGGTCAACAGAGGCAAGACAGACCTGATTCACTTTGTCGGTTTCAAGCCAGCGTCCCTGCTTTGGTTCTTCAAGCTGCATCCCGATATAGGTTTCATAAGGAAGAATGGGTTCAGTAAGAAAATCCACACTGAAATCGCCTCCCGGTTCGAATACCTTACCCTTGAAAAAGGCATTCATGGCCGAAGGCAGGTGTTTGGCCAGCTTCAGGTTCGTGCTTATCATGGCATCCCCGTTCCCATCGAGTTTACCATCAAAGAAGGGTAATGTTTCTGCTGGAAATGAAACACCCGGATCGTCGAAAACATAATTTTTCAGGGATTTGAATTCTGCTTTTGCCTTGGTCAGGATCACCTCGTAGGTCGCCTTCATTGCGCCCGCATTCCCGCCATGAAGCCATTGTGCATGAAGCCTGGCATTGATCTTCCCCGCTTTTCCAAAAGGTAACTCCTTGTTCATCTGAAAATTGATTTTCAGCCGGTTCGGTTTGACAGTTTCAATCCGGACAATTTTGGAAAAGACCGTTCCACCGGCTTTAACGAAAGCCATCCATTTCCCGGTAACTGCATCGGGTGCAGTGACGGTACGAAACGTAAAGATCTTCCGCTTATCATTGGGCTGAACGAGACGGGTCACGAGTTGTCCGGATGGATTTTTCAATTCAAAAACAACCGGATGACCGGCCGGAAGTGCAGCCTGCTTATCTTCCAGGATAAAAGAGATGAAGAGCGAATCCCCGGGTCTCCAGACTCCCCGCTCACCATAGATGAATCCCTTCAATCCCTTTTGAATCTCCTCGCCGGAAACATCGAAATTGCTCAGTGACAATGAGGAGTTATCATCAACCTTAAGGTAGCTTCTTTGTTTTCCGTTCCTTGCAATCAAGAGAAAAGGTTTCCGGTCGAAATGCAGGGTTGCAAAACCATCTTTATCGGAATTTGTTTCAGCAAGCTGCTGGAGTTGAAAATCCAGCACTTCCAGTGAGATACCTGGCATCGGCAACGCCGTTTGCAGGTCAGAAACGGCAATGAACGCATCACCGTTATTCCCTCTTTTCATGATCAGGCCGATATCTGTGGCAAGGATATTCCGGTGGATCATCTTCTGATCAGCATAGTATGCAGGATTGCATGGGTTCTCCCGTTCATGCCAATCGTATCCCTCATCGCCATAATAACCTTCATCCATTTCCTCGTCGTAATATCCCGAATAGTAATATCCGGACGGACCCTCGAATTTTTTATTGAGCTTTTCCATCATGTCCGATTCCGTTTCCTGGTCATCATTGGATGACGATTTGGTACATGGATAGAGAATATTTTGTTTGCTGAAGGTGATATTTACCTGGTAAATAGCACCCGGATCCGCTTTAATAAAGTCGTTCATGTCGATCGTGAACCTGTTCCACCGCGAGAAATCTGTGATCCCGGAATTGGTCAGCGGGATGATTTTGGAGAACACCGGCCTGCCTACCCGTTTCATCTCGTTGGAGCCTTCCAGCGAGTTCTCCTGGAGGAATTGGGCAATGTTGTTTTCAAAGATCTTGATGATGGTGAGACGTACCGATTTCAGGTTAACGGCTTCAAACGGAAAGGTCAGCCCCTGGGATCCGGGGAGAATGGAACCCGTTCCTATGGCCCGGAGCTGAGGCTTAAGGGATGAAAAAGTTCCGGCGGCCCTGGTTATTTCGAAACCCTGTTCCAGTTTTTTGCCAGCCGCGCTCAGCAATCCCTTGGAAACGCTCAGCGTGAAAGAATCGTCAAAGCTTTCGGACATGAATATTTTCAGCACATTTGACTGGATGTGATAACTCACCAGGTTATCCTTATTCGTTGTGATGATGCCACGTAAATCCTGCCCCGGATCTAGCGGATCGCTGAAGTAAATTACAATGGCTTTTTCTGTACCCGAAGAAACTCTGTCGCTGAGTTTCCCAAAAAAATCAGTGGATGGAACCGTAACATCCAGCTGACCTTTCAGATCCACATTGATGGCTGAACCGCTCCACGAAAGACGCAATACGTTGCTGGTATTGTTCCTGGCTATCCCGTTGATCCGGAATGAGAAACTATGATTTCCCGGTTCATTGTTCCAGTTAATCTCCATTTTCTTTCCACCATATTCAGCATTAAGGATGTCTTTTAATTTTTCCACTGGAAACACATCCATCGAGGTAAGTTTCCCCTCATATGAATACAAACCAGGGATTGCAGCATTCTCAATGATCAAACCTTCAGGGATTACTTCGAAGGATTGTTTAAGGGTACGAAACCCAAAGTTGAATTCCCTGAATTCGGGCTCTACCGTCCTTACTTTGGCCAGGAAGAATTTTGCGCTGTATAGCTGGTTCTGCGACATTGGCGCAGTTGGTCTGAATTCAATGGTCTGTTTGTCGATCCAAAAAGATTCTCCTGCGATGGATGGAGAGAACTCAAACAGGGGTTCTGCAGCTGGCTTGTTTTCTCCAGCAAAGGAGGGCGATGGTTCGGTAAGGCGTATTTTTATTGTAGAACCGCACGAGAGAATTCCGGAAGTATAAGCGGCAATGTAAGGGATAAACTTCACATCGCCCTGTGCGATCTCTTTGGGCTTTGGTTTGCATCCGGTGAAAATCTGTACACTAAGAAGTGCTGCAATGACAGCGATGATCGTCCTGCATTCTTTTGTTAAGGCCATTGTATTGGTTTTAGCGAGAGTTTATGCAAATTTGAATTCTTGCTGCGGGAATGAGTATGCAATTTATATAATATTACTTAATGTGTGAGGAGACTGTTCAATAATGTTTCCTGTAAGTTTTTGTTATTGAAGCAATGCTTTTGGAATCCTTACGTTTGGTCAATGCTGGTTTCACCAATCCCCAGGAATGAAAAAACTAAATTCAATTTTACTGTCCCTGCTCTTCAGTTCCGGATGTATCTTCTTCCTGCAACCTGTATGCACGGCACAAGCACAGACAAGGTTCTCAATCAGCGGCCATATAAAGGACAAAGGCACGGGCGAGGCGTTGATTGGCGCAACAATCACCATTGCTGAATTATCCGGAACGGGCGTTGCCACCAATGCTTACGGGTTTTATTCTATCACCATTCCCCAAGGGAAATACACAATCAGCATACAATACACAGGGTACAGTTCCAAAACCGAGAAGATCGTTTTAAATCAAAATGTAAAACTTGATTTCAATCTTGAGGAGAAAGTAAACCAGTTGCCTGAAGTTGAAGTGACCAATAAACGGAAAGATGAGAATGTAACCAGCACATCAATGGGTGTTCAGAAGCTGGATATGAAAGAGATCAACAACCTGCCGGTGCTTTTTGGCGAACGGGATGTCCTGAAAACAATGCAGCTCCTTCCCGGCATCCAACCGGTTGGTGAAGGCAACAGTGGCTTCTATGTCAGGGGTGGAAGTTCTGACCAGAACCTGATATTGCTCGATGAAGCCACAGTTTTCAATGCATCCCACCTGCTGGGCTTTTTCTCCGTCTTTAATTCGGATGCAATCAAAGACGTTACGGTATATAAAGGGAATGAACCTGCCGAGTACGGCGGTCGACTGTCATCCGTGATTGATATCAAGATGAATGACGGTAATGATAAACGCTACAGCGTCAGCGGCGGAATCGGGCTGATTGACTCAAGGGTTAATGTGGAAGGGCCGATCGTAAAGGATAAGGGCTCATTTTCTGTTTCGGCCCGGCGCACCTATGCCGACCTGTTCCTGCCACTCTCCCGTGATACGCTGATCAGAAAATCAAAACTCTATTTTTACGACATCAATGCCAAGGCAAGTTACCGCTTCGGTGATAACAACAGGGTTTTCATTTCAGGATATTTCGGAAAGGATGTACTGGGCATCCGTAACTTTGGCCTCAACTGGGGAAATGCCGCTGCCACGCTGAGATGGAATCATCTTTTCAGTCAGCAGTTGTTCTCGAACACTACGCTGATCTATAGTAATTACAATTACAATGTTGCCATCGATGTCAACAATAGTCTCAACGTTTCTTCAAAGATCCAGGATTACAGCCTGAAACAGGATTTTCAATATTTTGCAACTCCGGAGAATAAAATAAAATTCGGATTTGCTTCCACCTATTACCTTGTTGTGCCCGGCGCTCTGACGTCAAGTACAAGTTCCATCAACCTGACCAATAAACACAACTGGGAAAACGCGGTATACATTTCAGATGAACTGAAGATCACCAGGAAACTCAGAACAGAGTATGGACTGCGGCTAACTGCCTTCAGTGTGCTCGGGCCCGGAAATTTTTATTCATATGATGCGGAGGGAAACACGCTGGATACAGCTACGTATGCCTCCGGCAGGTTTATTAAGACGTATGTAAACCTTGAGCCCCGTTTTGAGGTGACTTATCTTTTGCCCGGAAACAGTTCAATCAAGGCTTCCTACGACCGGAATGTGCAGAACCTGCACCTGATCACAAATTCTACTTCGGCAAACCCTGCCAGTTTGTGGTTACCCAGCAGCAATAACGTCAGGCCTGAAATTGCCGACCAGGTTTCTGCAGGATACTACAAGAATTTTAAAGACGATATGTTTGAATGTTCAGCAGAGATCTATTATAAAAGCCTTCAAAACCAGATTGACTACAAAAACGGCGCCCAGCTGAATTTCAATGAGAATGTGGAATCGCAGCTTCTTTTCGGCAAAGGAAGAGCGTATGGGATTGAGTTTTATATGAAGAAGAATTATGGTAAACTTACCGGGTGGATTAGTTATACCTTATCCCGGGCTGAGCAGAAATTTGACGGGATCAACGGGGGTAAATACTATCCTGCCACACAGGACCGCACCCATGATATTTCTGTTGTAGGCATTTATCATCTGTCACCTAAATGGAACTTTTCTGCCACCTGGGTTTATTATACCGGGAACGCGGTTACATTCCCAAGCGGGAAATACGGGCTTAACGGAACAGTGCTGAATTATTATACCGAGCGGAATGGCTACCGGATGCCAGCCTATCATCGTCTGGATATTTCTGTAACCTGGATCAGAAAGAAAACTGCAACAAAAGAATCCAGCTGGACATTCTCTGTTTACAACGCCTATGCCCGATCCAATGCATACAGCATCTCATTCCAGCCCGATCCTGACAACCCCCAGCAAACCCAGGCAATCCAGACTACGCTTTTCAAAATTGTTCCTTCCATCACCTACAACTTTAAGTTCTGATGAATATGAAAACCGGAAAGAAGATTAAAGATTATTTTAACCTGGTAATTATCCTGGTCCTTTTATCAGGGTTTTATTCATGTCAGAAGGTGATCAATGTTGACCTCAATTCTTCTTCACCCAAACTGGTGATTGATGCAGCAGTTTCAGATCAGCCGGGCCCTTACATAATCACCTTGTCACAAACGGTAAACTTCAGCCAGGACAATACATTTCCGCCTGTAACCGGTGCAAAAATTGTGATCCGTGATAATGCAGGCACTGTCGATTCATTGACAGAAATTCATCCAGGAACATACAGGACATCAATCATCCAGGGAGTCCCGGGCAGAACATACACTTTAACCGTGAATGTAAGCGGAACGATCTATTCGGCAATCTCCACGATGCCACCACCTGTCAATATTGATACCCTCACTTTAAAAAACAGCTTCAACGGTTCCAGGAAAATAATCACCCTCAGTTTTCATGATCCCGGTGGCATTGACAATTATTACCATGTCGTGGAAAAGGTCACAAATCTTTATCCTGTTGATGGCAAGATTATCCTTCCAACATTGGGCAGTGTGCATACAGACCGGCTTTCGGACGGAACGGAAATCTTTTATTCGCCGGGTGGCAGTCAGCCTGACCTGGTGAGTGGTGATACCGTACAGGTGTTTCTTCAATGCGTAGATAAAAACGTATACAACTTTTTCAGGACAGCCCAGCAGAATGGAAGTTCATCAACCACCCTTTCAAATCCTGTTACAAACATCTCCAACGGGGCGCTTGGATATTTCAGCGCCTATTCTGTCAGATCAAAACAGATTGTCATACCCTGACCTGGTAATAAAGAATCAAGACTAAAAAAAACATGTCTATCATAGATTTCTGAATCTTTTTGCTTACTTTTGTATAGAGAAAATTATATGTGAATATAATAAGCTGAATTGGACATCGTTATTAGTTATTATTCCGCTGAATCAGTAGTATGTTAAAACGAGCCGTAAATATTTTCCTCATTGTTGTGTTGCTTTTCGGCACAGCAGGAGTTACAATTACACGGCATTATTGCGGGAAACATCTTATTCAGACTGCTTTTTATTCAGCTCCTGAAAAGTGCTGCGAGGGAACCTGCCCGGGTTGTCACAATGAAAAGATCACCCTCCGGATCACGGATAAATTTGAATCCACCGCCACTCATATTGATTTCAACAGGGGTTTTCAAAAACTAATGGCACAGATTTCTTTACCCACGTTACTCCCCTTCTGCCCTGTGCCCGGAGCAAGGTTATTGGAAGACGGACCGGGAGGTACGCTCATCAAACTCTCTTCAACAAAACCATTGTGTGCAGGACCTGATTCCCCGTCCCTGCAGGTTTTTCTTTTCTGAAAATTCTTTCTTTTTCATTTCCATGGAGGTGATTGTTCAATAACCATCCCATGGTTTCTGATTTTGGCATCAATGTATGATTGCTTGCCGAAAATCTGTTTCATGTTTATCAGAATTGAGAACCTAATGCACATCCAATGTTTAACCGCCTTGTAAGATTTTTCCTTGACAACCGGCTGATCACATTCATTTTCCTGATCGCATTCATTGCCGGCGGGGTTATATTTTCTCCGTTCAGCTGGAAGACCGGCATTCTGCCACGTGATCCGGTACCTGTAGATGCAATCCCAGATATCGGCGACAACCAGCAAATCGTTGCAACCGAATGGATGGGGCGGTCGCCGAAAGACATCCAGGACCAGGTGACCTATCCCCTGACCACGGCATTGCTCGGGATTCCCGGAGTGCAAACAATCCGCAGCACATCCATGTTCGGGATGTCATTCATCTATATCATTTTCAAAGACAAGGTTGAGTTCTACTGGAGCCGCTCAAGAATCCTGGAAAAGCTAAATTCCCTGCCTGCAGGGACATTGCCCGCTGGAGTACAACCCACGCTGGGTCCTGATGCCACGGCATTGGGACAAATCTTCTGGTACACACTTGAAGGACGCAACCCGAAGACAGGTAAGCCAACTGGTGGCTGGAACCCGGAGGAACTGAGAACAATCCAGGATTTTTATGTGAAGTACGGACTTTCAACAGCTGAAGGCGTTTCAGAAATTGCATCGGTCGGCGGATTCATAAAAGAATACCAGGTTGATCTCAATCCTGATGCACTCAAAGCTTATCATGTGACGGTGATGGATGTAATGAATGCCGTTCGTAAAAGCAATCTCGACATCGGTGCTGAGACAATAGAACTGAATAACGTGGAGTATATCATCCGTGGACTTGGTTATATCAAGAACCTTGACGATCTTGAAAACTCTGTGATCACTGTTCAGAACAATGTTCCGGTACGCATCAGGGATGTCGCTCATACATCTTTCGGACCGGCAACCCGGCGCGGCGGTCTCGACAAAGCCGGATCGGAAGCTGTAGGTGCAGTTGTTGTTGCCCGGTATGGTTCAAACCCGATGGAAGTCATCAGCAATGTGAAGCAGAAGATCAAGGAAATTGAAGCAGGGTTACCACAAAAGACAATGCCGGATGGCACTGTTTCAAAGGTCACGATCATCCCGTTTTATGATCGTACAGGATTGATCAAGGAGACGATAGGAACACTCGAATATGCGTTGTCGCATGAAATCCTGATCAGCATCATTGTCATCATCGTGCTTGTACTTAACCTGAGGGCTTCAGTTATTGTTGCCGGGCTGTTACCGCTGGGAGTCCTGATGACCTTCATCCTGATGCGCTTTTTTGGAGTTGATGCAAATATTGTGGCGTTATCTGGCATTGCAATTGCGATTGGGGTAATGGTCGACATCGGCATCGTGGATGTTGAAAATATTCTCAGGCACCTGGAGATGCCGGAGAATAAAGGAATCCGGGGGAAGAAACTGCTCGAGGTGATATACCTTGCAACAACAGAAGTCAGAGCGGCCGTTGTGACATCAATTGCAACAACCATTGTAAGTTTTCTGCCGGTATTCGCCATGGAGGCAGCCGAAGGCAAATTGTTCCGGCCACTGGCATTTACCAAGACTTTTGCCCTGCTATCGGCGTTTATCCTTGGAATTGTCGTCCTTCCAACCCTTGTACATATCTTCTTCTCAATCCGCATTGACACGAAGAAAATACGTAGAGTCTGGAACGGGCTCCTGGTTATTTCCGGGATACTGCTCCTGGCTTTGTGGCATTCCTGGCCAGCACTGGCATTAACTGCCATCGGCATCAATAACCTGCTTGATTACCGGTGGGCAGAAAAACGAATCGAATTCTCCAATTATATTAATATAGCCATTGCGGTTCTTGTTGCAATCTATTACCTGGCTATCGAATGGCTGCCGCTAGGAGCTCATAACAGCACATTCATCAACTTCATTTTCGTTGCAGACATCATAGCGGTCATTCTTGCTGCATTGATAAGCATGGTTCATTTTTATGAACCGATCCTTCGCTGGTGCCTGGCAAACAAATGGAAATTTCTCCTGCTGCCCATTTTCACATTGTTGTTGGGGCTTCTGGCCTGGCAGGGGTTCGATAAGATATTTGGCTTTACTTCGAGGGGATTTGAAAAAACCGGCTGGAAAACAGTCAGGCAATCTGCGGCATGGCAACGCGCTGTCAGGACATTCCCCGGAACGGGAAAGGAATTCATGCCATCCCTCAATGAAGGTTCTTTCCTGCTTATGCCCACCAGCATGCCTCATGCAAGCATTGAAAAGAATCTTGAATACATCAAAATGCTTGATAAAAGACTGACAGAAATTCCTGAAGTAGAAGTTGCCGTTGGTAAATGGGGACGTGTGAATTCCGCGCTGGATCCCGCACCGGTCCAGATGTTTGAAAATACGATCAACTACCGCCCGGAATATATCCTTGATGAAGACGGACACCGGATGCGATTCAGGACAGACCGGCATGGCAATTACCTGTTCAAAGGAGGAGCAAAGAAATATGATCCTGAAAGAGAAGCATTCAGAGTCATTCCGTCAGACAGCCTGATTCCTGATGAAAAAGGAGAATACTTCCGTCAATGGCGGCCTCAGATCAGAAGGCCGGATGATATCTGGAATGAGATTGTGAAGGTGACCAATATTCCCGGGCTTACGTCAGCGCCCAAACTGCAGCCGATTGAAACACGCCTGGTCATGCTGTCAACCGGGATGAGAGCACCGATGGGCCTGAAGGTATTTGGTCCGGATCTTGAGACCATTGAAAAAGCAGGAATGGCTTTTGAGCAAGTGTTGAAGGAAGTCCCGTCGGTAAATGCATCTTCAGTATTTTATGACCGTTCAGTTGGTGCCCCGTATATCGAGATAAAACTCAACCGTGAAGCCATGGCCCGATATGGCATGACCATCAGCGATGTCCAGGAGATACTGCAGGTTGCGGTGGGTGGTATGTCGCTGAGCAACTCGGTTGAAGGTCGTGAGCGCTTCCCGATCCGGGTGCGCTATGCGCGTGAATTGAGAGACAGCCCGGATGATCTGAAACGGATCCTCATACCTGCAATGAATGGTGTGCAGGTCCCACTGGAAGAAATTGCTGATATTGATTACACGCGGGGGGCGCAGATGATCCGCAGTGAAAATACATTTCTTGTCGGGTATGTTATCTTCGACAAGCTGGAAAATAAAGCCGAAGTAGATGTTGTTGAAGAGGCAGCAAAGATCATTCAATCCCGGCTTGATAATGGCAGCCTCAGGCTGGCCCCAGGCGTTACATACAAGTTTGCAGGAAACTATGAACAGGAGATCAGGGCAACCAAAAGGCTGGAGATTGTAATCCCGGTCAGCCTGATCCTGATATTGCTTTTATTGTATTTCCAGTTCCGGACCGTTACCGCATCATTCATTCACTTTTCCGGTGTGTTCGTGGCATTTGCCGGAGGTTTTATCATGCTCTGGCTATATGGCCAGGGATGGTTCATGAACTTTTCTGTTGCCGGCATTAACCTGAGAGACCTGTTCCAGATGCATACAATCAACCTGAGTGTGGCGGTCTGGGTAGGTTTCATTGCACTTTTCGGAATTGCTACAAACGACGGAGTGCTGATGGGCACCTATATCCACCAAGTGTTTGAGCAACGGAAACCGGCTACTGTCAATGAAGTCCGTGAGGCAGTTGTGGCTGCAGGTCTGAAACGTGTTCGCCCGGCAATCATGACCACAGCTGTTGCAGTCATTGCACTGCTGCCTGTCCTGACTTCTACCGGCAAAGGAGCTGATATCATGGTCCCGATGGCGATCCCTGTTTTCGGGGGTATGATCATCCAGGTGATGACAATTTTTGTGGTGCCAATGTTGCAGGCGATCTGGAGGGAAGGCAAATTAAAAACCCGGTAAACAACTTTATCAAGGAAACAAAAGATGAAAACAAAGCCGAACATAAGGATGAATAAAAATCATGCGCTGATCATATTCCTTCGCAGCTCATTTCTTATTTATTTCTATGTATTTCTATGTATTTCTGCATATCCACAGCAGCATGTACCAGCCGATTCGCTTTACCAGTACCTGGTTATTGCCGCAAAAAACAATCCATGGGTTCTTCAAAAATTCTATGAATACAAAGCCGCCTTGCAAAAAGCCCCGCAGGCTGGAAGCATGCCGGATCCTGAACTGAACACCGGTGTGTTTATTCAACCCATGGAACTGGTAGACGGGAAACAGGTGGCAGACCTCCGTTTGATGCAAATGTTTCCCTGGTTTGGAACATTAAGGGCTGCAAAAGATGAGATGAGCCTGATGGCAAAAGCAAAATTCGAATCATTCAGGGATGCAAAGCAGGAGGTCTTCCTTGAAGTGAGAAGAACCTGGACCGATCTTCAAAAAGTCAGGAAAGAGATCCAGACTTCCGAGCAAAACCTGGAAATCCTGCATACGATAGAACGGCTGACACTGATTAAATTCAAGGCATCCCCGATTGGTGGCAGTTCCAATGCTGCCCAGGGTGGATCGACTTCTGCAAATAATTCTCAAAACAACACCGCAAACCCGCAGGGGATGCAGACCATGAAAGGCGATTTGTCCAATCAGTCCCCAGGAAATGTAAATCCGGCCTCCTCTCTTATGCAACCCAATTCAATGGGTTCCTCACAGGGAAGTTCAGGCCTGGTCGACCTGTACCGTGTTCAGATCGAAACCGCGGAACTTGAAAATACTATAGCCCTGTTGAAAAGCCAGCTGACTACAATCACTGCACGCTTCAACACATACCTTAACAGACCTCCGTTGTCGGTTGTTCATATTCCTGAAAAGATGATTCCCGATTCAATAAGCCTGTCTCTGTTGCTGGTTTCCGACAGCATGCTCCTGCATAACCCGATGCTAGGAATGCTGCAATATGAACAACAATCGCTGGATGCCCGAAAAAAAATGGTCACCCGGATGGGTTACCCGATGCTTGGACTCGGGGTTAATTATTCAGTCATCAATAAAACCGAAATGTCCACATCTTCGATGAATGGCAGGGATATGATCATGCCGATGGCCACTGTGACCCTGCCGATATTCAGGAATAAGTACACTGCGATGAAAACTGAAACGGAGTTGCTGAAGTCAGCGAACAAAGAAAACTACCAGTCAGCATCCAATGCATTGCAAAATGACTATTACGAAGCAGTCCAGTTATTTAAAGACGGTGAACGAAGAATGGCGCTGTATGACAGGCAAAGCGACCTGGCCGGAAAGACGCTTGAACTCATGTTAAAAAGCTTTTCAACTTCCGGCACACCACTCACCGATATTTTGCGAATCAGGCAACAGACGCTTGATTATGAATTAAAAAAAATTGAAGCCATCGCAGATTACAACACGGCTATCGCCTGGTTGCAGCGCCTGATGGCAGATTCTTCTGTTCAGGAAAATTGATAATCCCATCCTCATGAAAAACAATAAAAAAATCAATTTCGTTAGATACTTCCAGTTTGGACTGGTTGCAATTGGCGGGCTATTTATTGGCTGGTTGCTTTTTCATTCATCCGGAAACGGGAAAGAAAAAAAGGAACAAACCATCGTGGAAAGCAAGACAACAATCTGGACGTGTGCCATGCATCCGCAAATCCGGAAAACGGCTCCCGGCAAATGCCCGATTTGCGGCATGGATCTGGTCCCGCTGAACCAAGGCAATACCGGCATTGATCCCAATTCCATTCAATTTTCGAAGGAAGCCGCAGCCCTGGCGAATGTGCTTACGTCTATTGTTACACGCCAGAAACCTGTAAAAGAGGTCCGGTTATATGGAAAAGTCCAGGCTGATGAGCGATTGCTGCAAAGCCAGGTTGCCCAGTTCCCGGGTCGCATCGACAAATTGCTGGTAAACTTTACCGGGGAAACAGTAAAAAAAGGACAGACGCTTGCACTGATTTATTCGCCCGAGCTGGTCACTGCACAACAGGAATTACTTGAAGCAGCAAAAACAAAACAATCTCAACCTGCGATTTATGAAGCTGCAAAAGAGAAACTGCAATTATGGAAGCTCACCGAAAGCCAGATCTCCGCAATTGAAAATTCAGGAAGTGTAAAAACGAAATTCGAAATCGTTTCAACAACATCAGGAATGGTATCATCGAGACGTGTGAATACCGGCGATTATGTTTCCCAGGGAACGGTGCTGTTCGATATTTCAGACCTTTCAAATTTGTGGCTGATGTTCGATGCCTACGAAAGCGACCTTCCATTCCTGAACATCGGCGACAGGCTCACTTACACACTCCAGTCCATGCCCGGCGTGACGAATACCGGGAAAATCATCTTCATTGATCCCGTTGTTGATCCCCTGACCCGTGTATTAAAAGTCCGGGTTGAGACCAGCAACCAGTCAGGAAAGCTGAAGCCGGAGATGTTTGCCACCGGTATTGTCCAGGCAAATATGAGTGCTTACAAGGATAAACTGGTCATACCCAAATCAGCAGTATTATGGACAGGCAAGCGGTCAATCGTGTATGTGAAACAGCCGGGTAGTGAAGGGCCTGTTTTTAAAATTCGTGAAATCGGGCTTGGGCCCATGCTTGGCAACAGCTATGTGGTGACGGATGGACTGGTTGAAGGAGAGGAAATCGTTACCCAGGGAACGTTCAGCGTGGATGCAGCGGCCCAGCTTGAAGGAAAACCAAGCATGATGAATCCATCCGACGAACAGGTATTATCAAAGCCAGGAATAAAGAAGACAGCCGGTGAAAACCCCAAGGTAAATCCTGATCAGTCAATCCGGCATCACAATACCAGTGCTAAAACACCTGATAATTCAGGCAAACCCAATATAAAGCAGGAAACTTTTCATGTGTCTGGAATTTGTGATCTTTGCAAAAAAAGAATTGAGAAGACTGCTAAAGCTGTCAATGGAGTAAAGAGCGCTTCCTGGGATTTAACAACACAACAGATCAGGGTCAAATTTGATCAGGCTTTAACCAGTGTTAATGAGATAGAGAAAGCTATATCATTGGAAGGACATGATACTGAAAAATTCAAGGCTGATGATAAAACATACGAGAGTCTTCCGAAATGCTGCCATTACAGGAAATAATTTTCATCCAGGCTGGAATTCCGGTTCAATTGAAATCAATAATCAATCATTATATATAATCACTTAATTCAAAAAACAATGAGAACAAAATCAATCATGTTAGTAATAGGTTTGCTGCTTTTCGGCATGACCTCAGTGTTTGCGGGCGTAAAAACGGAGAAAATCAAAGTTTACGGAAATTGCGGTATGTGCAAGACCCGGATTGAGAAGGCAAGCAAATCGATCCACGGTGTTACAAAAGCTACATGGAATTCGGATGATGCAATCCTTACCATTACTTATGATGACACCAAAACAACGACGCTGAAGATCGAAGAGGCAGTTTCAAAAGTCGGGCACGATACGGATCATACCAAGGCTGCCGACAAAGTGTATGATGCATTGCCGGGTTGCTGCAAGTATGACAGACCGGCAAAAAACGGCGGCTCTAACTAATCTTATTGATTGAACGAAGTTCTTGTCCTGACTCATTTTCCTGCAAATTTGATCAGTTCGGAATTGAATTTCTGGGTTTCTTCAAGAAACAGGCTGTGGCCGCTATTCTCAAATGGAACGAGGTAGGAATCAGAAATTCCGGCTTTCATCTGTTCGGCCAGATCGAATGAACAGATTTTGTCCTTTTTACCGTGTAAAATGAGTGTTGGAATTTTTATTTTCGGCAAATCCTTTCGAAGGTCTGTATCACGTAAAGCAACCAGGCATTGAGCAGTTGCAAAAGAGGAAGCACTTAAGCAAATTTTGTTCAACCAGTTTCCGATACCTTCATTTAATGAGGTTTCGGTAGCTGAAAAGATTTTTGCGAAATCAGACAAAAGCTTAGGGCGGTCTCTATAATTCAAGTCAATTAAGGCATCAACTGCACTTTTGGGAAGATTATACGGAAAATCCCTGCGTTGCGTCCAGATTGGTGCTGCTGCACCGAATAATGCCAGTTTTGAGAGATGGGCTCCTTTATATACAGAAGCATAACGGATTGCGATAGATCCGCCCATGGAAAAACCTCCTAAAACAGCGTCTTTAATATCCAGGTGTTCCAATACTTTTTTAATGTCCCTGGCATGCACATCATAATCATACTTATCGTAGGGTTTACTGGATTGTCCAAAACCCCTTAATGTAATTCCAATTACACGAAAATTTTTATTTATCAGATCGTTGTATTGGTATTCATACATCTCATCACTCAATGGCCAACCATGGATAAGTACTACCGGCTTTCCTTCGCCCGCATCGGTAATGTGCAGGTGAATTTTGGGTTCAACCTTAATGTATTCTGCCCTGTTTGTTCCAACATTTTTAGTATCGTGTGACTTTGTCATCGTTTCAGATTTATTTCTGGTTTTGATTTTTGATTAGTAGTTTAATTGGTAAGATTTCCTGTTGACAGGTATCCTAAACCGGTTTGTCCGGGATGTATATGTGATCCCTTAAGAAGGCGTGAATGTTTGATTGACGAGGTAATTCTCCAGTCCCATCTGGTCAATCTGTGCCCGTTGTTTTTCTGCCCAATCAACGTGACCTTCTTCCATTTTCAGGATCATGGTCAACAGGTCCACCGTACCCTGGTCATCTACCCTGAGGGCAAGTGAGATTGCTTCATTGTAAGCATGTACAGCATCAAGTTCATCACCATTGTCATTCCTGATGATATCTGAAACATTCTTACCAATATTCATTGAATTAAGTTTAGATACTGTTGGTGAACCAATGAATGACCCCGCAGCAAGCGGCGGGGTATCACGGGAATTATTTCTATTCGCTGCAAGCAGCGGAGAATTAAACCCAAAAGAGATTAAAAAAAATGATTCTTTCAATCAGCCATTCAGCATGGTGCATTTCATCCATCGCCTGTTTTCTGATGGCTACGTGCAGCCTGGTGTATCCCCAGTTTGCGCACATTTCAGAATGTACCATATATTGATTTATGGCAGTGAGTTCATCCGCCAGAAGGGTATTCAGAATGGCAACTACTTCTTTATTTCCTTTCATCGTTGTTCGTTTTATCTTGTTAGAATAATGCAAATTGAATTTCCTGTATAATCACTCAATCCAATGAAAATATTTGAGAACGGGCCCTGTAACAAAGTTCGAAACCTTCATTAGAGTATACGTTATATAATTCCTTAAAAATATTACATGATTTATCCTGTTTTCATGGTGATATCATTCGATTTACCTAATTATGTTTCGTAGCATTTCTATCTTCAATGACCAACAATTAGCTGCAGATTGAATGCGGGTTACCCCCGGGCTAACGTGTAGAACATAGCAACTGCAGATGCCAGCATGACCAGGAATGTAATCCAGACTACCAAATTGGAGAGCCATCCGCTACGGTATGAACCCATAATTTTTTGGTTTCGGGCAATCCTGGCAATCAAAAATATGAGTGGAACGGCTGCTACTCCATTAAAAACGGCAGTAAAGACAAGTGCCTTGATCGGATTGATCCCGATAAAATTAATCATGAGACCAATGATTGTAGCAATCGTAATTACTCCGTAAAAACCATGCGCTTTCTTTAATTTCAGGTTAAGCCCCTGTTTCATATTAAAAGCTTCAGATAATGCATAAGCCGCTGATCCGGATAATATGGGAATACCTAATAATCCCAACCCAATTATTCCAGTGGCAAAAATCAGCTTGGCAAGGAAGCCTGAATATGGAAAAGTCTGTACGAGGGGTTCCAGTGCTTTGGCGGCATCAGCAGCCGAGGCAACATTGGTAATACCATTTTGATGTAAAACTGTCGCACCCACTACTATTATTGACCAGGTTGCGATTTCAGAGAGAATCATTCCTGTGAAGTTATCAATGCGAAGATTTCTGATAAATCTTACTCCAACTTGAGGCTTTCCGTTTTTTTTAATCATGTGAAGGGATTTTTCCTCTTCCACTTCTTCCGAAGCCTGCCAGAAAAACATATATGGAGAAATTGTTGTACCCAGGATGCCTGTGATGATGAAGAAAAACTCAAAATTCAATTCGATATGCGGCAAAAATGTAGCGGTAAAAATTGTATGCCAGGGCTGCCTGATAAAAAAAACAGTAAGCGGATAGGCGAGCAGACATAAAGCCAGCCAGATTAAGATGCGCGAATAAACACGGTAAGAAGTAAATATCTCCAGGAGCAATATCAGGGCTGTGAAACCCAACGTAAGAATGACGAAGTTAACCGGAATGAGCAGTTGGGCCGCTGCGGCGAGCGCACCAATATCAGCGCCAATGTTAATTGTATTGGCAACAACCACAAGGGAAACAGCTGCATATAAAATTTTCCTGTTGTAATTTTCCTTGATTACAGCTGCCAGACCATGACCGGTTACGGCACCAATCCTGGCGCATGCTTCCTGTATGGCAGTCATGAGCGGCAGCATAACAATCACTGTCCATAGCTGTCCGTAGCCAAATTTCGCTCCTGTTTGAGTATACGTAGCGATCCCAGACGGATCATCATCAGCAGCTCCGGTAATTACACCCGGACCGAAGACTTTAAATGCTTTCTTTATTTTAGCGAGTGTCTTATTCATATTTGTGCACCTGATTCTTATGCGCAATCTGTAAATTTTTTTTCTATCGCTCCAGGTGATTATGTTACGGCAATAAGCTATACCGGATTGTTGCCGGATTACAAGACTGTCTAATTTGTTTTCGAAGGAATATCCGGTTTTGCAATTTCTGAAGGAATTACTTTCCCTGAATGCATCACCGCATAGGCATGGGTGAATTCAGCACCGTAAAGCACCAGCATGGATGAATAAGAAACCCAGAGTAAAATTAAAATTACCGAACCAGCAGCCCCATACCCCACACCCGGGTTTGCGTTCCCGAAATATAATCCCAGGCTGATTTTCCCAATCTCAAACAGGAAGGTTGTAACAAGGGAGCCAATCCAGACATGTTTCCACTTTATTTTTACATCCGGAAAAATTTTAAACATCAATGCAAAGAGCACTGTAAGGATGATGAAGGAGAAAATAAAATTAATTCCCCGCAAGACAATCAGGAATGAATCAGAAAAATGATTCGAGATCCAGACACCAAAGGCAGCTAACAATGCAGAAATAATAAGCGATACAATCAGTAAAAAAGCGATAGAAATAATTAGACCGAAAGAAAATAACCGCACTTTGATTACATCCCAAATACCCGATTTAGCCGGATCAATCTTAACTTCCCAAATGTTATTCAACGATTGCTGGAATTGCGCAAAAACCCCTGTTGCACCAATCAGAATTGTGGCCAGTCCGATTATAGTTAACCAGACGGAGTTCTTGATTTTACTGGCCTGTACTATCATGTTCTGAATCTGTACAGCAGTTTCTGTTCCCAGCATTTCAGTAATCTGGTTTGTGATGTGTTTGTTCACCACATCGCTTCCAAAAAAATACCCGGCCAGTGTTACCATTACAACAAGCAAGCCGGGTAAAGAAAAGATCGAATAGTATGCAATTACAGCACTTTCCCGGAAAGGGTCCTTTAACCACCACCCCTTGAAAGCGATTTTTAAAATGCTCAGGTTATTTTTCCAGCTTATTTTCATTTTCCGTGAACCAAAAATATTGGTTAATGGAGTATGACAACCCAAGGAAGGAAATGCCTTCCGGCTGCTCTTATTTCTTAAGTTGTGTCTTTTTCAGGATCTCACCCTTCGGAGAGAATTTTACCTGGTAGCTCACAGTTCCCTTTTTTAAGTTCATCTCATAATTCAACACTTTGTCAGGACCATCTACTTTTGTAATGTTTGTAATATTGTAGCCAACAAAGTTTGTAGCTGCCGAGGTCAATACTTCTTTCGGAAGATCCGATTGGATCATGACAGTCTCAGTTTCCAGCCATTCACCCAGTGAATTAAAATCGGCAGACATGCCGACTCCATCGTTTTTGAAGGAAACCTCATAGTCTTTCTTTTCCATCTTGTATTTGACATAGGTTGCTGCAGGAAATTTTTTTGTAAACGCTTCTTTTACTGCAGCCGGAACCTTATCCGGCGTGATTTCGTGGGTAAAACCTGTCAGGCTGATAAACAAACATGCTGACAGAAATACAATGAATTTTTTCATGATTTAAAAGTTTACTTGTTTCTAAATAATTGAATTGATTAAGCACTTTCGTACCAGTAAGGAAAAACAGCAGCTATGATTACCCTTTCGAATAAATCAGCGAAATTTCTCCTATTCAGTTTGTATGCAAATTCGTTTAGATAGCTTTGTAAG
>Ga0118677_10001523_pt1 | contig 48837 bp, 35 predicted proteins | sample AliMusrvi5mmetaG_FD_86154 | JGI IMG/M metagenome (GOLD analysis project Ga0118677, IMG submission 86154) | reverse complement strand
GGTCTACGCCGCTACTCATACCGGACGTCGGCCAGAATGGTTTTTACGGCAAGCGCTCTATTAGAACGATTCAGGAAATTTGTTCAGGCGTTTCGCGAAGCCACTTTGCGGGGATGGCACTTTGCCATGGAAAATAAAGCAGAAATTACCGATCTGATCCTTGCAAAATATTCTCAGGCTAAAAACCGGGAGTGGCTGCTGTTTGAGGCAAATCAAATGGAGCCCCTGATCCAGCCGAAGCTTGTGGAACTCGGTTATCAGAGTCCGACCCGCTGGCAGCATATCGCCGATACTTTCTCCGAACTCGGCATGCTTCCCAATAAGTTTGATCCGAAACCGATTATTTACGTTCCCGAACCACGCACAAATTACACGCCGCTGATTGCTATAATGCTGGTTTCTGCCGTAGTTATAACTGCATTGACCTGGCTTGTGCTGACCTTCAGAAGACTCAACACGAGCTTGAGCGAACAGATCGGAGAGCGTAAACGGGCTGAAGAGGCGCTTGGCAACTCCTACACACTGCTTCAGACCATTATCAACACGGTTCCCATGCGCGTTTTCTGGAAGGATACGGAATTGCGCTATCTGGGCTGCAATACCTCATTTGCAAATGATGCTGGAGTTACCTGCCCGGATGAACTGGTTGGTAAGGATGACTTTCAGTTGGTTTGGCAGGACCAGGCTGAACAATATCGAGCTGATGACCGCCTTGTTATGGATTCAGGTATCCCAAAACTTTCTTTTGATGAGCAGCAAACATCGCAGACTGGTGGTATTATCTGGCATCGTACGTCAAAAGTTCCTCTTAGAATCAAGGAAGATAAAGTCATGGCAGTCCTCGGAATTTATGAGGATATAACAGAATACAAACAGTTGGAAATAGCTCTGATAAAGAGCGAACAAAACCTCCAAACAATTATCAAAGTATCACCGGTGCCTCTTGCAATTAACGATTCTCATGGGAACATCACCTTTGTTAACGATGTATTTTTACAGACAGTTGGCTATACGTTGGATGAAATTCCCACTTTGGAAGAGTGGTGGTATCGTGCCTACCCAGACCCGCACTATAGACAAAAAGTTGCTGACAGTTGGATGAAAAATCTGGAAGAGGCAAAGCGTACCAGCAGCCTGTTTACTCCTATGGAAGTAACTATTGTATGTAAGGATGATGCCATACGCACTTTCATTTGTAGTGCTGCTTCCATAGAAAGTGGTTTTGAGGAAAATTACTTGGTTGTCCTGTTCGACATCACTGCCCGTAAAAAAGCCGAGGAAGAGAAACTGCTATTCGAACAACAGATGCAACATACTCAAAAACTGGAAAGTCTTGGTGTGCTGTCCGGCGGTATTGCCCATGACTTTAACAACATCTTGGCGATCATTATGGGGTACTGTTCCCTGACAAAGATGGATTACGAAACAACCGGGCAAAATATACTGGAGATAGAAAAAGCGGCTGAGCGTGCCGCAGCATTGTGTCGTCAGATGTTGGCCTATGCCGGAAAAGCCCAAATTACCAAGAGTCAGGTCAATATGTGGACGTTGGTTGATGAAATGGTCACCATGTTGAAAGCTACTCTTCCGCAGAATGCGGTTATCAAACCGGATCTTTCAACCGGAATTCCTATTATAGAAGGTGATACCAGCCAACTCCGGCAGGTAGTAATGAATCTGATCATCAACTCATCTGAGGCAATTGGGACAGAGCAAGGTGAAATTACTGTTTCACTTACCAATATAACGGTACGTGCCGATCACCCGGAAAAAGATTATCACGGCAAAGAAATCACCCCAGGAAAGTATGTCTGCCTGGAAGTCACCGACACTGGCTGCGGAATGGACGAAGAAACAAAGTGGCGAATCTTCGAGCCGTTCTACACAACCAAATTAACTGGGCGGGGCCTCGGGATGTCAGCGGTACTTGGCATCATTAACTCACATAATGGAGCATTACAGCTCTTCAGCCAATTTGGTCAAGGTACAACATTTAAAGTATATCTTCTGGTTCCTGCAAGTGACTCTAACGGAAATGAAAACCACAACCAATCTAATCCGTTAGTCCCATGGCAGGGGAGCGGTACCATACTGCTGGTTGAGGATGAAGACCAGATTCGGCAGTTAGCGAAAATTATGCTTCAAAAGTTTGGCTTTACTGTTCTCGAAGCAGTTAATGGTAAGGAGGCATTGGAGGTATATCAGAAAAACTGTGCAGAAATCAGGATGGTATTAACTGACATGGGTATGCCGGTCATGGATGGCTATGCATTATTTCCTGCGTTGAAGCAACTTAACCCCAGACTGCCTATTGTCATTTCAAGCGGCTTTGGTGATGCAGATGTTATTTCAAGAATTGGACGAGACAATATAGCGGGGATAATCAGCAAACCGTACAATTCAATTCAGCTACGTGATGTATTGATGGATGTTGTGGAGGGAACGATATAATCATGTAAGTTATTTCCTTACAATCTTGTAAGTGATATACTCACAGCCTTGTAAGTGATATCCTTTGCGTCCGGGGGTACGGATGCTGATGGTCATAAGGTTGTCTTCCCTGATTTGTTCCTGAAGTGCAACGCAAACAATTTGCCTGCCCGTATCGTTGGCAAATATAATTACCGGCGCCACAGGTGGCAGTGGAGGCGGTGGCACTGCCGGATATGGCCAAAACTCCGATGAATCAGGCGGAGCGGGTGGAATGATTAGCGGTGGCAGCTTTCCCGTTGCTGTCGGGCGGACAGTTACTATAATCATTGGCGCCGGTGGTACCGGCGATACTGATGATGCTATAGCCCGCTTGATCTTGACGTGCCGCCCGACGGTGACGTTTGTTAACAGACCGGCAAACCAATAAATCTATCCCACCTCGGTATATTCCCTGACACGAAATTCTGCCCCCAGTGATATTGCCAGATTCCGGCATGCATCAATATCAACACCCGGAACGGTCACGGCAGTGGCAATTACCTGCGGAATATGTGCTGTTGCCTCGCGGATGAATTCGCAGACGCTGGTGAATCCCGCTTCTCCGAAGGGGGTGTTGCAGAGCCTGCTGTAGGTTGCCGGGTCGGCTGCATTCAGGCTGACCGAGATACTGTCAACCAGACCGGACAGTTCCGGCAGGACATCCCGTCCGTTTGCACAGTTACCCTGTCCATCCGTATTGATTCTAACAACATAGCCTCGTTGTTTCAGCTCTCCAGCCACCTGCTTGACCAGGTCGATACGGAGCAGCGGCTCTCCATAGCCGCAAAAAACCACCTCATCTATGTTTGAAGGGTGATCGATTGCCGCCATTACCTCTTCAAACGAAGGTTCGCTGTTCAGCATCAGATTGTGCCCCTTGACCGTAAAATCGTCAAACTTGGGGCAGAATGTGCAACGGTTTGAGCAACGGTTGGTAATGTTGAGATACAACGAATTGCGGATCCGGTAGGCGATCTTTGTCGACTGATCCCATAGGTTGATACCGAACAGATCACCGGCATTCTTGGTCGTGATGCGTCCGACATCCTCAAGAGTCAGCCCTTTGATCCCGGCCAGTTTATCGGCAGCCAGTCGTACGTATGCCGGTTCGTTACGCTTACCTCGATAGGGAACGGGGGTCAGGTAGGGACAATCGGTTTCGACCAGCATATGATCAATACTGATTGATTGTACCACGTCCCGCAGGGACTGATTGGCAGGGTAGGTGATCGTTCCGGGTATCGAAATGTAAAAGCCGAGCGCGAGCGCCTCCGCCGCCATGGCGGCATCACCGGAAAAACAGTGAAGTACGCCTTTGCGTACGTTCTCCTCCCGCAGAATCGACATGACGCGGAGATGCGCATCACGATCATGCACGATGACCGGTTTATTCAGATCGGCGGCAAGGTGAAGAAAAGAGCGAAAAACCCGTTCCTGCTGGTCGCGGGGAGAACGGTCCCGGTAAAAATCAAGTCCTATCTCTCCGATAGCCACGACCTTGCGACTGGATTCGGCAAGGGTTCGGATAACGTCGTAACAGGCTTCGGTAACCCGTGCGGCATCATGGGGATGAACGCCGACAGCGGCGTACAGCTGCGGGTATTTCTCTGCAAGTTCAACCGATTCACGACTTGATTCAATGTCGGTGCCAACGACCACAATTGCGGAAACCCCGGCGTCAGCGGCACGCTGCAACATTTCTTCAAAATCATCGGCGTAGTCGCGATAGTATATATGGGCGTGAGAGTCGATCAAGACAGGCTTTTGCTGTGGCATTACGATCCTTTCAACTCTTCTTTGAGTCCTTCGATAACCGCCTTGACCTCGGCAATCATATCGGCTGCCTGAATTGACCTTTCATATTTCAGGTAATTTTCAAAGTACGCTATGGCATCGGCTGAACGATCCTGATCCATGCAGATCCCCCCCAGAGTCAGGTACGCCATGCTGTAGGCAGGATCACAGCGTATTGCCTCCAGACATTCCTCCTCGGCTTCTTCCAGTTCCTCCAGATCGTAGTACAACTCGCCAAGATTAAAATGGGCGGCCGGGTCTTCGGGGTCTATTTCAACACCCTGCGTGAAGGCGGCAATTGCGCCATCAACATCACCCTGCCCATACAGCGCATCTCCCAACGCATTGAGGGCAAAAACGTTTTCCGGCTCAAGATCAAGCGCCTGACGAAAGGCGCGGATCGCATCTTCGCAACGATCCTGGCTGTTGTAGACCAGTCCGATACTCACGAGGGCATCGGCATCTTTCGGATCAATATCCAGGACTTTTTTGTAACAGGCGAGAGATTCCTTGTGATTGCCCGATTCCAGCAGCATGTCTCCCAGCGTAGTCAGGGCATCGGCATCTTCAGGCGCCATTTTAAGCCCCTCGCGGTAGCGGGCAATGGCGTCGTCCAGACGTCCATCCTCAGCCAGCGCATCTCCGAGATAAAACCAGCTGTCGGGCAGATTTTTGTTACTCTCCCAGTATCCTTCAAAAACGGTAATGGCCTGCTTGACATCACCCTGATCGAGAAGATCAAGCCCTTTTTTTATGGACGCATTCAATTCGGTAGTACTCATGATTCGTTCCTTTCGTGGGCATGGTGACTCACTTAGATGTAATTTTGGAGTGCGGTAATAAAAAGATACTCAGGTAACCAAATCAACCACCAGACCCTTTATTCCGATGACTTTTGCGGTAATGGCCATGTTATCGCGATTCTCTTTGACAATAAGATTGTAAAGGTTATCCGCTTCCCGGTTGATTACGGTGATAATTTCATAATAGCGTGGATTCTGCGGTGTTCCACCACATTTGTCCAGCCGGTATGCTTCGGAATTTACCTTTTTTGCGAGACGGCTGAGCAGATCGCGATACAGTTTGAAGTTTGCCAAGGTCGGCGCCGTGGTTACCAGATTGCCTGCTCGCTCAATTTCAGTTCTGAGAGAGTCAATATCATCCTGGTATGAAGCGGTTCCCCCTTCCTTGAGAGTCAATTCGTCGGCAAAGAACGAATTCATGACTTTCTTTAGTGGTGATGAACCCTTCGTATTTTTATCGAGCTCCCGTAATGATGATGAGTCCTCAATGCGCATGATCTGACTCCGGATTTATTAAATGAATTCTACAGTATCATATCAGAATATAATCGGCAATTGATGCAAAAATGCAACAATGCGTTTTAAAGAGAATATTTCTATGCTACTATCGGTTTTGCGCGCCAGGTGAAAGGAAATTCGGGTGAATGAATAGCAGAGTTTCTCGTGAAGAACGAAAAAAAAGAGTTCGCGAAGCGATAATCATCGTTCTGGCGGTCATATTAATTGTTTTTTTGACAAAGGCAGAAATCAGCCTGACCCAACTCAGCGCCGATGCCAAACTGGGAAGCAATATTGCCATTTTTGCCGTTATCAATATTGTCATCTTGCTTGTTATCCTGCTGGTGTATCTGGTCAGTCGCAATGTGGTAAAACTATTTGTCGAAAGCCGGTCAAACCCTTTTGCCAAAAGACTCCGTACGAAGCTCGTCCTTTCCTTTGTTGCCCTTTCTCTGGTTCCAACTCTGCTGCTCTTTTTCGCTGCAGCCGGTTTTATCAACAATACCGTTCATAACTGGTTTAACACCCAGGTTGAAACATCGTTAAGCGAGTCGCTGGAAGTTGCGCAGACGTACTACAAAAGCTCCGCTTCAAACGCACTCTATTACGGCAAACAGATCGGTACCTTTATCAAAGATCGGAAGTTGCTTAACGAAGTAAATCTGCCGCAGCTCAAGCAACTTATTTATCAGAAACAACGGGAATACAATCTCGGGGTGGTTGAGGTGTATTCTGCCCAGCATGAGGAGCTGGTGCGGGCATCAAACCCGGCTGTACCGAAAGGGGAATTTACCAATCCGTCTTCAGAAGACATCAAGCGCGGCTTGGCCGGTGAAGAGCTGACCAGGGTCAATCAGGCCGGAAAAGCCGATTTGATCAGGGGGATTGTGCCGATCCGCTCTACCTGGAACGAGTCGGATATTGTAGGTGTTGTTGTCGTCAATTATTACGTGCCGTATTCACTTGTCAACAAGATGAAAGAGATTACAACGTCGTATCATGAATTCCGCCAGCTCAAAATTTTAAAGAATCCGATCCGCACGGCATATATTATCACCCTTTTTCTAATTGCCATGGTGATTGTCTTTTTTGCGTACTGGATGGGAGTCTATCTGGCGAACAGTATGACCCGGCCGCTTCAGGAACTGGTTGATGCAACACATGCCGTAGCCGATGGTAACCTGGATGTTCGGATAGAGTCATATTCGGCTGATGAAATCGGCATGTTGATTCAGTCATTCAATGTCATGACTGAGGATTTACGTACCAAACAGTATGCACTGAATGTTTCCAACGACGAATTGATCCGTAGTAACCAGGAAATCGAACGTCGTCAGCAGTATATGGAGATTGTGCTCCGCAACGTAGCGGCCGGAGTCATTTCGATCGATAGCGATGGTGTCGTGCGTACAATCAATACATCTGCCGAGCGTCTGCTCGGTCTGAGCGCCGTGAAAGTTATCGGAAAGAACTATCGCGAGGTTATCAGTGAAAAACACCTCGAAATGGCTTCGGAAGCCATTCGGGAACTTTTGAAGTCAAAACAGGGAACAATCAGCAAACAGGTCTTTCTGGATCTTCGTGGTTCTCGTATCGCCCTGCAACTTCATCTGACGCTGCTTCGCGCCGGCAACGGAGAAATACTCGGTATGGTTGCGGTACTTGACGACTTGACACAAATGATGCGAGCCCAGCGTATGGCTGCCTGGCGTGAGGTCGCACGCAGAATTGCCCACGAAATAAAGAACCCGCTCACTCCGATTCAGCTTTCCGCCCAGCGTCTCAGAAAACGGTACCTTACGCGTTTTAGCGATGACGAGAAGGTCTTTGACGAGTGTACGGAGATGATCATAAAATCTGTCGATGATCTGAAAAATCTGGTTAACGAATTTTCCAATTTTGCCCGTATGCCCGCTATTCAGCCGGAACCGAGTGATCTTAACGCTCTGATTCGAGAATCCTTGACGCTGTACCAGGAAGCGCATCGGGGTGTTCTCTTCAACGTTACTACCGATTCGGGAATGCCACTGTTGATGATAGATCGTGACCAGATCAAGCGTATGTTGATCAATATTCTTGAAAACGCTGTTGCCGCCATGTCGGAGCACGGCACTGTCACTCTGACGACATCCTTTGATGATGTGCTCAAAATGGCGGTTATCAGCATTGCCGATGATGGGCCGGGAATTTTACCGGAGGACAAGCCACGTCTGTTTGAACCATATTTCTCAACAAAAAAGAGCGGAACCGGTCTCGGATTGGCGATAGTGGGCAGTATCGTAACCGATCATGGCGGTTTTGTGCGGATTAGAGACAATATTCCGCACGGGGCTGTCTTTGTCGTTGAATTGCCTGCCGGCTAATTAAATGAGTGTTCCAGAAGGAGTGTTATGCACCAGACTATCTTGATAATTGATGATGAGAAGGATATCAGAACCGCGCTGTCCGGGATTCTTGAGGACGAAGGGTATCAGGTTCTGAATGCGGAAAGTGGTGCCGAAGGTATCGAATGTGCCTGCCAGGAACTTCCCGACCTGATTTTGCTTGATATCTGGATGCCGGGCATGGACGGCCTGGAAACGCTTGGCAAACTGAAAGCGCAGCTTCCTCAGGTAACGGTTATAATGATTTCCGGCCATGGCACGATTGAGACGGCCGTACGTGCCACAAAACTGGGTGCTTTTGATTTTATTGAAAAGCCGCTTTCGCTCGAAAAAGTACTCATCAGTGTTGCCAATGCGCTCCGTCTTCAGGAATTAAAAGTGGAAAATGCCGAACTCAAACGTTCTGCATCGGCGGATTATGAGCTTATCGGAGAGACTCCCGAGATTGTTGCTATACGGGAGCAAATCCGCCGCGTAGCGACAACAGCAGCCTCCGTACTGATCAGTGGTGAAAACGGCTCGGAAAAGGAATTGATTGCCAACTCGATTCATTACAACAGCCCGCGGCGCGAACGCCCTTTTATAACCATCCACTGTTCCTCCATTCCGGAAGAACTGATAGAAAGCGAACTGTTCGGCCATGAAAAGGGTGCTTTCAGCGGAGCGGCGTCACATAAGAAGGGACGTTTTGACCAGGCTGATGGCGGCACGCTGTTTTTAGATGATATTGGTGAACTGCCGCTTGGTACCCAGGTGAAAATTCTTCGGTATATTCAGGATCACAGCTTTGAACGGGTCGGCGGAGTTCGCCGGATTACCGCAGATATTCGCATTATAGCCGCTTCTGCCAGATCTCTTCAACAGGATATGGTCGCCGGAATTTTCAGTCCGGATCTCTATTATCAACTGAGCACCATATCATTCCGGGTTCCGGCTTTACGTGAGCGCCTGGATGATATCGGACTGCTTGTTCAACATTTTGTCGCTCGTTTTTTTCGTCGGGAAGGGGGGGAAGCAAAGGCATTCATGCCTGATGCGATTGAGCTGTTACGGCGCTACTCCTGGCCCGGTAATATGCGTGAATTAATAAACGTGGTGGAAAGAATCCTGATTGTGGCGCCCGGTCGTGTTATATCGATCGAGGATATTCCGCATTTGTCGGGAGAACCGCTATCAGGCATGGGGGGCTCCCTGCCGCTTGATGGCGCTCTTTCCCGAACGGCACTCCGGGATGCACGGGAGGATTTTGAACGTGAGTTCATTATTCACAAACTTGAGGAAAATGACTGGAATATTTCCCGTACCGCTGAGCTGATTGAGCTGGAACGGAGCAACCTGCATCGAAAAATCAAGAGTTACGGGATTGACGTACGGAGATAGGTGGATGAAGCCAGGAATACACCATTTCAGGGGAGTGCTGTTGATAGGTGTGGTAGCGGCGGTTTGCGTGGCTATTATTATTCAGGGGCGCAGACATCTGCTTAATAGATCAACGGATTTCCGTTCGCTTGGACTGTTGCGTGAAGCGTACTCAGTTGTTCTTAATACCTATGTTGAAAAACCGGATTCGAAGAAACTGGTACTAAAAATGGTTGACGGCATGCTTGCTGCGCTTGACCCGCACAGCGCCTACCTGCCTCCTGAGCCGTATCACGAGATGACGGTGAATCTGTCAGGGTCATTTGGCGGTGTCGGCATTGAACTCGGTACAAAAGATGGCAAATTGATGGTCATTGCTCCGATAGATGATACCCCGGCCTTTCGGGCAGGTATTCAGGCCAACGATCATATCGTGAAGATCGACGGAACGTCGACTCACGGCTTAAATACGACTGCAGCCGTAAAGCTGATGCGCGGGGAAAAGGGAACAGCCGTAACGTTGACAATAGCTCGTGCAGACAGTTCAAAACAGCTTGTTTTTAAACTTATAAGAGACATCATTCAGGTAAAAAGTCTGAAATCAAAACTGCTTGATTCGGGATATGGATACATCAGAATTTCACAGTTTCAGGAGCGTACCGGGAGTGAGTTCAAAGAAGCGCTCAAGGGGCTCCACGAAAAATCCGGTGGTTCGCTGAAGGGGCTCATTCTGGATATGCGCTACAATCCGGGCGGTTTGGTACAAACCTGCGTTGAAGTGGCCAATTGTTTCATCGGTGATAATATACACAAAAGTGCAATCGTCAGTATAAAGGGGCGGACTTTTGAATCCAACCATACCTATAATGCGACAATAGGACCCAAGGAACCCCATTATCCGATAGTTGTACTCATTAACGGCGGCAGTGCAAGTGCCTCGGAAATAGTTGCAGGAGCCCTGCAGGATCATAAACGGGCCATTATCATGGGAACGCAGAGTTTTGGGAAAGGATCGGTTCAATCGATTTTTCCGATGAAGGGTAATGCGGCTCTCAAGCTGACCACGGCGCGCTATTATACTCCGAGTGGACGTTCAATTCAGGCTAAAGGAATTGTTCCTGATGTGGAGGTACCCAACATTACACCGTTACCGGCAAAAGAAAAGGGTGCAGAGATAAAAGAAAAAGATCTGGAAAAAAGTCTGCCTCCCGACGGTAAACCGGACGCAACACTCCCGAAATCACATGAAGCGACACATAGTGGGACAATCGCGGATATAACTCCCCAGAAAGATTATCAACTGAGGCGTGCGCTTGAGTTGCTTGAGTCTATCGCTGTTTTAAAGGAAAAGGGATTTTGACGGTCTCAGGCAAGTCCGCGGTTTCTGAACAGTCTCATTAAGAGAACACCGATAATCGAGAGACAGAGCCCGACACAAAAGAAGAGATAGCCGATGGCCCTTCCTTCACCCCATCCCCACAGATCCTTGTTTTTCATGAATAATATCAGGGCAATGCCGCCAAAGGTACCAATGCCCCCGATAATGTACAGTGCAAAGGCGATAACCGCCAAGCCGATTCCCTGTTTTTCCACCATGGTGCTCCTCGTTCCTGATTGTCAGTCGTTCAGAAGCAGTTGCAGTTTTGCTCCAATATCATCTTCCCGCATCATTGATTCACCGATCAGGAAGGCGCCGGCGCCATCGGCCTGCAATCGGATAACATCCGACCGGTTGTTTATGCCGCTCTCCGCAACCAGCAACCGATCCACAGGCAACATGCGGGCAAGGCGTCCGGTGGTCGCAAGATCTGTTTCAAACGTTCGCAGATTACGATTATTGACGCCAATCAGGGTACAGTTCGTTTTCAGAGCTTTCTCCATCTCTTCTTCATCATGCACCTCAAGCAGAACATCCAGCTGAATCTCCTGAGCTATGGCGTAAAACTCACGTAACTGATTCAGATCGAGAATGGCGGCGATCAGAAGAATCGCGTCCGCGCCGGCGGCGCGTGCTTCATACATCTGATAGGGATCACAAATGAAATCCTTCCGGAGGAGCGGCAGTGATACGGTCTCGCGAATCAGCGACAGGTACCGCAGATGTCCCAGAAAAAACGTTTCGTCAGTCAACACCGACAGGCAGGTTGCGCCGTTATTCTGGTAAACCTCGGCAATTTGAAGCGGATCAAAATCGGCACGGATAACTCCCTTGCTCGGTGAGCCTTTTTTGACTTCGGCAATAATGGCGGTCCAGTTCGAGGATACCGCTTCACGCAGATGCCGTTCAAATCCGCGCGGCACGTCTTCGAGGTCACTGATTCGTGCCTTCAGTTCATCGACAGCTACAGCTGCTTTGGCGGCAGCTATCTCTTCCTTTTTGTGGGCGACGATTTTCTTCAGAATGTCGGGGGTGTTGGTAGTCATAAGTATTTTTTACCTGGAATTTGTTTGTTTGGGAACAGGGCGGAATTGCATGGCCTTGTATTCGAGGAATTCCTGGAGCCCATAGGTTCCGAGTTCGCGGCCGTTGCCGGACTGTTTGTAGCCACCGAAGGGGGCATGCATGTTGAATGTACCGCCGTTGATGTCAACCTGGCCGGTACGCATGCGACGTGCAATGTTCTGGGCATGCTCTTCCGAACCTGACCATACGCCACCGGAAAGACCATAGGGCGTACCGTTGGCTATGCGCACGGCGTCATCTTCATTGTCATAAGTGATGATGGAAAGCACCGGGCCGAAGATCTCTTCCTGGGCAATGGTGCTATTCGGATCAACGCGGCCGAACACGGTTGGCGCCACGTAGTACCCACCAGGGTTTACATTGTCGGGAATTTCGAGGCCACCGCAGAGCAGTTCAGCGCCTTCGGCAATCCCTTTCCTGATATAGCTGCGTACCCGCTCCAGCTGCATGCCAGAAGCCAGGGGGCCGAGAGTCGTTTCCGGCGCCGTGGGGTCGCCGGTGCGATATGCATTGGAAATCTCTGTGGCGATCTTCGCGGATTCTTCGTAGCGTTCTTTGGGCACGAGCATGCGGGTGTGGGCGGTACAGGTCTGGCCGGAATTGATGTAGCAGTTGTTCACCACCCCCTTCACCGCCCGGGGAAAATCGGCGTCGTTGAGGATGATGGCCGCTGATTTGCCGCCGAGTTCGAGCGCAACGCGCTTGACCGTGGCTGAGCCAACCTGCGAGACACGGATGCCGGTGCGGGTTGAGCCGGTAAACGAGACCATGTTGGCTTGTGGATGGGACACCAGCGCTTCGCCAACAACCTGGCCGTAGCCGGTGACGAGATTGAACACTCCGGCAGGCAGGCCGGCTTCGTGGATTACCTCTGCCAGAATGAAGGCATCGAATGGCGCCACTTCCGAGGGTTTCAGCACCACCGTGCAGCCGGCAGCCAGTGCGGCAGCGACCTTGGCGGAGATCTGGTGCAGCGGATAGTTCCACGGTGTGATAGCGACCACGACACCAACCGGCTCGCACAGCACCAGTGAATTGCCGACCCGCTTCTCGAAGGGGAAGTCAGCCAGTACCGAGGCATAGAAACCGAAGATGGCGATCGGGCTCCCCACCTGAATGAGCTTTGAGAGCTTGAGCGGCATCCCCATTTCGAGGCTTATCGTCTCGGCGGTCTCTTCGGCGCGGGCGCTCAAACCTGCCTGGATCCTGGTCAGATACCCGGCGCGCTCGACGACGGGCGTGGCGGCCCAGCTGTCAAAGGCGGCGTAGGCCGCACGCACTGCTGCGTCGGCATCCTCGTCATTTCCCTCGGGAATGCGGGCGAGCAGAGATCCGTCGGTGGGACAATGCACTGCAATCGAACCGTTACCGGCCGGGGTAACCCAGTTGCCGCCGATGTAAAACTGCTTACGGTCTTTCATGATGTCTCCTTTTCTGACTGTGGGTTCGAAAGTCAGACTTCGAGGGCCGATTGTTTGTGATTCTGCCAGATCAGGGCCGAAAGCCTGGAATCTTCATCCCGGATATGAACAATCAACCAGTTTTTCAAAAATATCAGGATTTCGTGCTGTGCAACAAGCGGATTCTCATGGAGTTCCTGACGAAAATCATGCAACCGTTTAAGAAAAAGCTCGTGCTGTTCCTGTTGTAATTCGAGCCGATCATACCGGTAATGTTCCATCATCAACTCTTCAGCCCTGAAATGAATAACAGCGTACTCGCTCAGCGCTTTCAACACTCTCCCGAGTTCACGGGCGCCTAAACGATTTGCCACAACACTGACCAGGTCATTAGTGAGGTCGAATAAATAGCGGTGGTGCTCATCAATTGTCGAAATACCAACGCTTAAGCTCTCATCCCAGCTGATCCAGCGAACTTCCCTGTATGGCAGTTCCGGCAGGTGTGGCAGGTGATGCGGATCAATTACTTCATCCCGGTATAACTCCCGGATTCGCATAATTTCAGGCATGGCGGCTTCAAAAGCGTTCACGACGGCAGGATCGAATTTATGTCCCGCTTGCCCCTTGATCCAATCTATGGCTCGCTGCAGTGACCATGCCTCCTTGTACGGACGCGATGACACAAGCGCGTCAAACACATCAGCCAGAGCACAAATGCGGGCGAATATCGGTATCTGTTCAGCTTGCAGACCATCCGGGTAGCCGCTGCCATCCCAGTTTTCATGGTGGTTTATCGCAATCAGACGAGCTGTTTCAAGCAGCTTGTCGGAACCAAGCAATAGTCTGCCCCCTATCTCGGTATGCGTTTTCATTATATCAAATTCAGCAGGAGTGAGTCGATCCGGCTTCAACATAATTGCATCGGCTATTCCTATTTTCCCCACATCATGCATCGGGGCCGTAATGGAAAGAAGTTCCCTCTCTTCCTCAGAAAGGCCCAATGCTTTGGCGATAACCACGGAGATGCAGGTCATGCGCATGATGTGCATCCCGGTCTCATTATCGCGATATTCCGAGGCAGCTCCCAAACGCCGGATCGCATCGGTCCGTGCATCCTCAAGCTCTATCTCTCTCAGCCGCAGTATATCATCCAACAGAAAACGGGTGATTATGCCGGAAAATGCTCGCGAGATATCGGTCAAAAATTCAAGTTCAGCAGACACGGGTGACCAGTCATGTTTGGTAAAAAGGACTACCTGCCCAACAGGAGTTGGGCCATTTTTGAGTGGGAGTAACAACAGATTTTGATTATTAACTGAAGAAGTTACGCATTCATTGCTGAATATGGCCTGGAAACCGAACAGCGGATCACTTTCCGATTCCTGAAACCAGTCCGGACTCAGTCCGTACTGGGCCACTCTCACCGCATTGTTATGCGGGCTATACATATAAATTGCACCCTTGTGTTGCAGATGGAGCCGGGGTAGTTTCCCCAGCACAACAAGCACACGCTCCAATAGAGCATCGAGATTGTTATCGTTGCCTCCCACCATCGAGAGTTCTACAACCAGTTTGCCAATATCAAGAAGCTGCGTTTGGGGATTCTTTTTCATCTTCGTTGCCTTGTGTGCTCTGATGGTTTTGTATTCCTACCTCATGTTTGTCAGCGCCGCCAGCTTCTCCACCTGTTGCAGTGCCCGTCCTGAATCAATGGCCTCTGCCGCCAGTACAATCCCCTCAGCCGGAGTGGCTGCCTTGCCTGCCGCCACCAGGGCGTACGCGGCGTTTAAGAGGACGATGTCTCTCCGTGGCCCCGTTTCGCCTGTCAGGACCGCTTTCACGATCAGTGCGTTGGCAACGGCATCGCCCCCCTTGAGTGCCTCCATCGGGCAGCGGGACAGACCAAGCTGCTCCGGTGTGACAGTGGCGAAGGTAACCCCGGACGGGGTGACTTCGGCCAGCAGGGTCTCTCCGGTGAGGGTCATTTCGTCCATACCGTCCGATCCATGTACCACGAAACCGTGGCGGCATCCAAGCTTGTGCAGTACTCCGGCCAGCTTTTCTACCAGGTCGGCACGGTAGACTCCCATAACCTGGCAATCGGCTCCGGCCGGATTAGTCAGGGGGCCGAGGATGTTAAAAATAGTACGAATGCCGATCTCACGGCGCGGACCGATGGCGTATTTCATTGCGCCGTGCAGGGCAGGGGCAAAGAGAAAGCCGATGCCGATTTGATTAATACAGCTCTCGACCGTTTCGGGTGTCACGTCCAGATTGATACCCAGTTTTTCCAGTACATCGGCGCTGCCGCAGGCTGATGACACGGAGCGGTTGCCATGTTTGGCAACTTTGACTCCGCAGGCCGACACGACAAAGGATACGGTGGTTGAGACGTTAAAGGTGTTTGTGCCGTCGCCGCCGGTACCTACTACATCAAGTATGGTCTCACGGTCGATGTTAATGTCGTCGCGGTCGATACCAAGCACATTATGGCCGACCCGGATCGGGGTGGCCCGTTCACGCATAACGCGGGCCGCGCCGGTGATCTCGTCAACCGTTTCACCCTTCATACGCAAAGCGGTAATGAAGGAACCTATTTGGGCCGCAGTGCATTCACCGGACATAATCTGGTTCATGACTTCAATCATCTCACCTTCGGTCAGGTTTTCACGTTCGACAACTTTGACAATGGCTTTTTTGATCATCTTAGTATCTCCTCATAAAAAAAAGGGGATGTTGCCATCCCCTCACGGTTGCTATGCCTGCAAGGAAACTAGACCCCTTCTTTGATCTTGCGGATCGCTTCACGGATCAGGGCCTCGGCGAGATCGGGAACGACTTCCCAGACGATTCGCTCAATGACCTCCCGTGATGCCTCCATAATCGCCGCTTTTAACTGTTCTTCCGTCAAAGAGAGCGGGGGAGGAACAGTTAATGAAGACGACGTTTCCTCAACGACTGCTTCTCTTGGTTGCGCCGTCTCAACTGCACGTGGAGGCGCGGAGAAATCGGAGAAATCAGGAACGAGAGCGGGTGCATCCGGTTTCGTATCCGTAACAAGGGGAGGGGATATCGGAACGGTGAAGTCGTCCTCAAAAGATATTTCACCGAATGAAGAGTCCTGAACCGGAACGGCGTAATCGAAAAGTTGTGCCGGAGGGGGGGCACTGTTATCTTCAAATTCAAAGGTGTTCTCTTCAATCGGAACCCACTGCGATCCGGTATGTTGAAGAGGAACTTCCGGGTCGACTTCACTCTGTAGGAGTTGTGAATCATTCTCTTCTGCAACAATTGCAAAGATATCCGGATCATCAAACATTGCAGTCGGTGCGGCAACAGGTGAAATTGGAGCAGGCACAGGTGGCGGTTCAACGTCAGGAGTAAATGCTCCCCAGATATCAGTCAGTGCATCCGGTTGAGGAGTTTCAGTTTGATCAATGGCAATCGGAGGCGTGATATCACATATCGGAGCGAGAATTTCAGGTTCCGGCGGTGGTGGCGCAGCTTGACTCTGTTTTGCTCTTGAATGTGCCAGTTTCAAAAGCTCTTTAACCTTAGTGATGATCTGCTGCGACTCAAACGGTTTGGCAATAAAATCGTCGGCGCCGCATTTTATGGCTCTTTCCTCGTCAAATGGTTCAAATGAACCTGTGAGTATCAGAATAGGCTTTGTTGCAAGTGTCGGCGTTGCTCGAATCTGTTCAGTTACTTCGTAACCCGACATTCCGGGCATCAGAGCATCGATCAGCAATATATCGGGGTTGATTTCAGCGGCCTTATCAACCGCTGTCTTGCCATTATCAACAATAGTTAAGGAATACTCATCTCCCCCAAAAATAATGCCGATTACTTTTTGAATGGTGATACTGTCATCGGCGACCAGCACTTTAATGCTCATCAATCCCTCCCTTACTGAGTGGGTACATAAAACGATACTTCAGACAACTAACACAGGAGTAATATCGTGTCAAGGCATTAGCGTTTCAGGGGATTTTCGTGTCATCGATAATTTCTGCCGCAATTCGCGGGGTTGAAAATATGGAGACGGCCAGACTCGAAATATCGCTCCGTAATTGGTTAAACTGATGTACATTTGTGTAATCAAGTCGTACGGTCAATAGTATTACGTATAAATCCTGCTCCGGATCTATCCAGATTGATGAACCGCTGTACCCGGTATGTCCGAAAGACATATCGGAGAAATGATGTCCGCGGGGCGATGAAAACGGTGAGTTGATATCCCATCCAAGTCCCCTGATGACTCTGCCGTTATTGGAAAAATATGGAGACGTCATCTGTGTTACTACCCGCTCCTTGAATATTTGTACCCCATTATATTTCCCCCGGTTAAGAATCATGGCTGCAAACCTGTTCAAATCGTCTGCGGTGCTGAATACCCCGGCGTGACCGGCAACACCTCCAAAACGTTGGGCATTCATATCCTGAACAACTCCGGCTTTGAGAGATTTATTCCAGCTCTCCGTGGGAGCAATCATTGCGGCATCGGAGTGGGGCAGAAATGCCGTCTCTGCCATTCCAATCGGAGCGAATATATTTTCGGCACAATATTTGTCCAAAGAGATCCCGGCAGCGCGGTTAACCAGTTCTCCAAGGAGGATGAAATTAATATCGGCATACCGGAAGCGATTTCCGGGAAGGGCACCGTTGTCTTGTGTGATGGTTTTTGCTATCAGACTCCTCAATGGATCATCGCTCGCAATTGTAACGTCATCCATACCGGATGTGTGCGTCAACAGATTGAGGATAGTTATTTCGGCACGATTGGTTCCCTCAAATTCTGGAAACCAGCGGGTCAGAGGATCAAGCAGGTTGATTTTACCCAGCTCCAGCAGCTTCATGATGGCTGGTGTGGTTGCAATTACCTTGGTGAGCGATGCGGCGTCAAAAAGTGTCCGTTCAGAAAGCGGCGGGCTCCCGGCATCCGGATAGAGTCGACCCTGGGCTGTGCCGTAACGTTGGCCGGAATGGTTGCCGACAACAACAACTCCTCCGGAAATCAGGCCGCGCCGTATGGCGTTTTCCAATATAACGTCGATAGATGCAGCACGACCGAGATCCATAAGATCATCAGCTGTTGAAAGGGAAGGGGTAAGTGACAGGAATATACTTGTCAGAAAAAAAATACGAAAATAAATCACGGCTCGCTCTGTGGTTCAGTAACACGACAAACAAGCCTCCGATATACGGAGGCTCGGAAAATTAATCAACAGATCACTGCTCAGGATCGGTAATCGGCATTGATGCTGACGTATTCGTGCGTAAGATCGGATGTGTACACCGTAGACGTACCATTTCCGATTCCCAGGTCGACTGAAACGGTAAATTCTTTTTGTTTTAATACTTCCGTACCCCTGGCTTCGGCATCATTCCCGGCAAAAATGCCGTTTTGGGCCATACAAACGGTGTCAAAGTAAAGCGACAACCGTGATTGATCGACTTCGGCGCCGGAATAACCGACTGCAGCAAAAATCCGCCCCCAATTGGCATCTTGTCCAAAAAAGGCCGTTTTGACGAGACTTGAATTGGCGACGGCCATGGCAGCCCGTTTGGCATCGGCGTCAGATGAGGCTCCGGTTATCCGGATTTCGACAAACTTCGTGGCTCCTTCACCATCCTTGACAATTTGCCTGGCAAGAGAGAGCAGCACCTCGCTGAGCAGTTGTTCAAAGACCGTTACCGCCTCGGATGATTCCGTATTTATGACCGGGTTACCGGCCATACCGTTGGCCATGATAAGGCAGGTGTCGTTTGTTGACGTATCGCCGTCTACCGTAATGGCGTTGAACGAGCGGTTGACCGCACGGGAGAAGCTCTGTTGCAGAAAATCCGGTTCTACAGCGGCATCCGTAATTATGAAAGAAAGCATGGTTGCCATATTTGGCATGATCATGCCGGCCCCTTTGGCAATGCCGGCGACACGGTAACTGACTCCTTCGGCCTGACCGCAACGGGTTTCCATTTTGGGGAAGGTATCGGTGGTCATAATGGCCTGGGCAATATCATCCAGCGTACCTGAAGAAAGCCCGTTAATCGCCGCCGGTATGGCTGCTCGAATCCGGTCCATCGGCATTTGCACACCGATCACACCGGTAGATGATATCTGAACGGCATCATCGCTCACTCCTAATCCCTCGGCAACGAGACGAGACGTTTCCCTGGCTGCGACCATCCCCTGTTCTCCGGTGCAGGCGTTGGCATTACCGCTGTTGACTACCAGCACCTGAGCAGTGCCGCTCTTGATTCTATCCATAGAAAGCAGCACTGGTGCGGCTTTTACGGCATTTGTGGTAAACAGTGCGCACGCATGCGCCGGTACTTCGGAAAAGATCAGAGCCAAATCTTTGCGCCCCGGTTTTTTTATAGCCGCTTCGACAGCGGAAAACTGAAAACCTTTAATATCCATGATGACCTCGGTTGTAAAGTAACAACGGCTCTCAAGCGAAAATTGAGTGCCGAATCAGGAAATACCCTTGGCATTAAAATAGATGCCGTATTTTTTATCCTCGCCTTGAATGTGGGTAACAAGCCAATCCTTGATGAAACTCATGACGGTTATCGTCAGAACAGCTCCGCCGGACTGAAATTTAGTTTGAAGTTCGAGTACCTGGTTAACAAGATTTTCATGCTCAGCCGTGTGTCGCTCCAGATCAGGGTAGCCATGAGTCTGCATCAGCTGCTCTTCATCCTCGAAATGGGTACTCGTATAGGCAATGAGTGACTGGAGAACAGTGCCAACGGCTACGCTTCCTTGTCCCGCCTTCATTGCATCGTGAAGTTGGTTGACAAGATCGACCAGCATTTTGTGCTGTTCATCGAACTTCTTTACTTTGACACTGAGGGCTGGGCTCCATTCAATAATAGCCATTTTTTATCTCCTTCCCTAAGACGTAGCTACATATCCAATCCTGACTCCACCCCACTGTTTACCTGCGATTATTATCGGGGTAGACATATCGTTCATGACCTCACCGGTATCGCGCAGATACGTCTGGAGAAGGAAAGAATCCTCATTAGTGGCAGCACGCAGGCCGGTTCTGTCGTTAAAAATCCGCTTGGTTCTGTTGCCGTCTTTGTCTTTATTCAGATCACCGGTCAGGCGTTGACTGTAGCGCAGATTGTGCGAGGGGACATACCCGGAGCGGTCTACACAGATAGCGTAGAATATGTTCCTGTCTTTGGCAACAATTTCTTCCTGAAGTGGGGAGATGATCTCGTCAAACAACCGGTCAAAGGGAGTATTGAATTTCTGGGGTATTGTATGGAGGATCGGTTTGTAGTCAGTGCTGAAAAGTGCTTCACGGGTGATTCTGCCACTACTGATGGCGCTTTCAAGCACAACCACTGCCCGGTCTCGCAGTTCGGCTGCAAAGTTTTTGATCGTATCATGGTTGTTACCGACCTTGAATTTACCTACCGTATTGTAGATTTTTTCTGCAGTCTCGGTAAGTTCGCCGAAAGTCGAGACGGCATTTTCCATCTGAGTTTCAATTTCATTCGACGTCTCGGATACCATATGTATTTTATTGGTTATGTCGGTTGTCGTCACTCCCTGTTCCTCGGTGGCAATGGCTATTGAATTAATCATGTCGGCGGATTCGGACGCAAGTTTGAGAATTGTGGAAATCTGCTCATTGGCCCGGCTTGAATTAATTATTCCGTGCTCGACGCGTGCCTTTTCATCGTCAATGGATTTCATAGCTTCACGGATATCGCCCTGGATCATCTTTATAATGGCAGCAATCTGCTGCGTGGATGCGGACGTTTTTCCGGACAGCAGTTTGACTTCGTCAGCCACGACGGCAAAACCTCGTCCTGCTTCGCCAGCCCGAGCAGCTTCTATGGCTGCATTCAGGGCCAGCAGATTAGTCTGATCGGCAACATCTTCGATTAAGACGACAATCTCTCCGATCTGTCCGGAAGATTTATCCAGCCTGTTCATAACAGTGCGTGTATGTTCAACCCCGATTCTGATCTGGTCGATGCTGTCAACAGTTTCACCTACCACATTTCGACCGTCTATTGCAGATTCATCCACGTTTTTCGAGAGGAGCGACGCTTTGGCGGTGGTTGCTGCGACGTCATTCAGTGTTGCCGACATTTCTTCCGAGGCAACGGCCACAGAGGCGGCAAGTTCTTTCTGCTCAAAAATAGATGCGGCCAGCCGTTCGATTCCGGCCATAGTTCGACAGGAGGTAATTGCGACGTAACCGGCCTGACTATACAGATCCGAGATGATTTCGCGGAGCTTTGCCACAAGACGGTTGACATCCTCGGTCAGCATACCGACTTCGTCGGAGGATGTTACGGGAATCCTCATCGTGAGGTCGCCTTCACCCCGTGAAAGAATCTTGATACTGGCGGAGACACTGACGATGTTTTTGATTATGGTGATACGCATGAAAAGATACATGCATCCGACAATCAGAACAAAACAGATCGCACCGACCGCACATTGCAATACGGCCAGTTGCTTTGCAGCGACATAGCCGTCCTCCATTGAGGTGGTAAGTTTGATCGCACCGACATAACCGGTCTCCGGGTGACATGACTTGCAGCGCTGCTCATTTGGCAGCGGGATGGTCGTGGTCAACATATGAATGCCATTGATGGTTTGTCTGGTATCAACCTGTGTACCGTTTTTAAACACTTCAAGTACGATTGGATCGACGGTCATGCTCCCGGATGTTTTTCCTTCCTTGCCGAAGATCGTCAAATCGAGAACAACCTTTTTACGCTTTAGCTGGTCGACATAGCCGCGCACAAAATCCGGATCGTTTTTTACCATGGACAGTTCAATTGATTGTCGAATAGCGGAAGCCAGATCATGTGAGGACGATTCGTGCAGGTGAATTGTTGAATTAAGACCTAACCAGAGTGAAGTAATTCCCATTACGCTGAAGCCGATGAACAGTGTGATTCCGATAATACAGAATACCTTTACCGCCAGTTTCATTTTCATGGTTTCAACACCCTTTTTGTATAGATTAATTCACTGTATACGGTTTAAAAAACAGGAAGTCAACGAGTTTAATGAGAATATTTCGTAAGAGTGCACTATGGTTGAATTGTTCCTGAATAAGACCATAACGTGGTGACAAAAGAGTACAAGAGGGGTTATTGAAAAAGTACGCCCCACTATCCTTTTCGACAGTGGGGCGTATGGTCAATCCGTAAACAGACCAGAGGTGGTCATCGGGAAACAAACATCTATTTTCCGCAACATTTCTTATATTTTTTACCGCTTCCGCAGGGACAAGCTTCGTTTCGTCCAGCGACTTTCTGACTCTTAGCCGGTTCCTGGACACGTTCAGCTTCCCCACCCAGGTTGAAAACCAGTTTCTTGCTCTGCAATTCTTCTTCAATCTCTTCAATTTCTTCGCCGTCATGGTTTATCTGAACCCAATAAACTCGTTCGATAACCTCTTCACGAATACGGACCATCAACTCCATAAATAGGTTGTAAGCCTCTTTTTTGTATTCCTGTTTGGGATCTTTCTGCCCATATCCACGCAGACCGATACCTTCCTTCAGATGGTCGATATTCAGGAGGTGATCTTTCCAGTGTGTGTCAATGGCCTGGAGCATCATAATCTTGATGAGATGGTCGATCAGTTCGTCACCCATCTCTTCGACCCGTGCCGTAAAGATGGCATGGGCTTGTTCTTTGAGAGTATCGTGAAAATTAACCGGTGTCAGGCGACTTATCATCTCGTGCGGAAGATCGAGCTGAAGATTGAAGTATTTGAAAACGGCGTCACTGATCCCCTGCCAATCCCATTCGTGCGGAGATACTTTGTCAATGGCAAAAGCATCGACAATATCTTCAATCGTTTCATCCAGCATTTCCATGAAGCTCTCGCGAATGTCCTGACCAGCAAGAATTTCACGGCGCTGGGAATAGATGACTTCACGCTGTTTGTTCATGACGTCATCATATTCGATGAGATGCTTACGAATATCAAAGTTATGCGCCTCAACTTTTTTCTGAGCGTTTTCGATAGAACGCGAAATCATGCTGTGTGTAATCGCTTCTCCCTCTTCTATTTTAAGAAGGTCCATGATTTTGGAAACCCGCTCCGATCCGAAAATACGCAGCAGGTCATCTTCCAGTGACAGGTAGAACTTTGATGATCCAGGGTCCCCCTGACGACCGGACCGGCCACGCAACTGGTTGTCTATGCGGCGCGACTCATGTCTTTCGGTGCCGAGAATGTGCAAGCCGCCCAGTTTGACAACGTCGTCATGTTCGGTAAGGCATTCTGCTTTGTATTGTGCAAATACGTCTGCATATTGTTCGTCGGTTGTCTCCGGGTTTGCCCGTCGCCACTGTTTGGCGAGGGCATCCGGGTTTCCTCCCAGTACAATATCTGTTCCGCGGCCTGCCATGTTGGTAGCAATCATTATGGCGCCTTTACGACCGGCTTGAGCGACAATTTCCGCTTCGCGTTCATGCTGTTTGGCATTCAGCACGCTGTGCGGCACTCCTTGGCGCTTCAGCATCTCCGATAGCACTTCCGACTTTTCTATTGAGATTGTTCCCACCAGGCAGGGTTGACCGGCAGCGTAGTGTTCTTTTATATCCTCAATAACCGCTTTAAATTTTTCTTTCTCGGTCTTGTAGATAACATCCGGGAAATCCGGGCGGAGCAGTGGTCGATTGGTTGGAATAACGCAGACATCCAGTTTGTAAATTTTGTGAAACTCTTCTGCTTCGGTATCGGCGGTACCGGTCATTCCGGACAGTTTGCCATACATGCGGAAATAGTTTTGAAAAGTAATTGTCGCCAGGGTCTGGTTTTCATTTTCGATCTTTACCCCTTCCTTTGCCTCGATCGCCTGGTGCAAACCGTCGGACCAGCGTCGACCCGGCATGAGTCGTCCGGTAAATTCGTCAACAATCATGACCTCGCCATCTTTTACCACGTAGTCGACATCAAGTTTGTACATGGCATGAGCCCGCAGCGCCTGGTTGACGTGATGAAGAATTTCAATGTTGCGTGGATCGTACAGATTGTCGACTTTCAAAAGTTTTTCTACTTTAAGCACACCTTGTTCGGTCAAAGCCGCACTTTTTGCTTTTTCATCGATGGTATAGTCACCGGTATACTGCTTGCGTTTGCCGGAAAGTGTGTTGGCTTCAACTTCGAGCACTTCACCTTTTTCAAGTTTTGGAATAATAGCGTTGATGATGTAGTACTTGTCGGTAGAATCTTCAGTGGGTCCTGAAATTATCAAAGGGGTACGGGCTTCATCGATCAAAATCGAGTCAACTTCGTCAACGATGGCATAGTTGAAGCCACGCTGAACGTAATCGTCCAGGTCGAATTTCATATTATCCCGCAGGTAGTCGAATCCGAACTCGTTGTTTGTTCCATAGGTAATGTCGGCAGAATAGTTGATACGGCGTTGATCGTCTTCAATACCGTGGATAACAATACCAACCGTCAAGCCGAGGAAATTGTACAGGCGTCCCATCCATTCGGAGTCACGCTTAGCCAGATAATCGTTGACGGTAACAACGTGCACACCTTTTCCGGAAATTGCATTAAGGTAAGCGGGGAGGGTGGCTACCAGTGTTTTTCCCTCACCGGTTTTCATTTCGGCAATTTTACCGGCATTCAGCACCATCCCGCCTATCAGCTGAACGTCAAAATGGCGCATCCCAAGCACACGTTTACTTGCCTCGCGACATACGGCGAAAGCTTCCGGAAGCAACGAATCAAGGGATTCTCCATTTATATGGCGCTCCTTGAATTGCCCGGTTTTGTCGGCCAACTGTTCATCGGAAAGAGAAGAAACGGAAGCTTCAAGGGCATTTATCTTTTCAACGATAGGCCACATCTTTTTCAGTTCACGCTCATTCTTGCTGCCGATGAACTTTTTTATAAGGGCACTGAACATAATGTAATTATCTCCCGCTGGTTGAATATATGGTAAAATAGCTCAATACAATATCATAACTCATGATACTGCTCAATAAAAAAGGTCGAACGTCGATCGAAAACGTTTGTTGGCAGTGGGTAAAGTATAAGTGAATATAAATTAAAATTATGATGATATTATTTTGCATACAACAGTTGTAAAGTGTGTTATTTTTTAAAGAATTACTGTAATTGAATGAATGCAGTTGATTCGTCCGTTATCAGCCACTTACGCTATCGTGAGTGCATTACATGAAGTTGGAAAAAGGAGTAGTCGCATGACAACAGGTAGAGTAAAGTGGTTTAATGACAGTAAAGGTTTTGGGTTTCTTGAGCAGGAGCAGGGTGAGGATATCTTTGTTCATTTCTCGGCAATTTCCGGCGAAGGTTTTAAGTCCCTTGCTGAAGGGGATGCGGTAAATTTCGATATCGTTAAAGGGCCAAAAGGTCTTCAGGCAGCCAACGTAACACGGATTTAGAAACTGCTCCTGTTTATGTACGGTTATTATAAAAGCCCCGGCCAAAACCGGGGCTTTTATAGTCTGAATGAAAATAACATCCGGGAGTACTTGAACTTCGTCTATTTGATGCCGATGTTTGTGAACTGTTTACCGAAATGAATTTGACAGGTTTACAAACAGTGTGCTACCTCTAAAAATAGTTTTGCCAAAGAATGAAGGAGCAAAATATGATGTTTAAGAATCTTAGAGAAGACATTAACTCGGTTTTTGAGCGTGATCCGGCTGCCCGTAATATTATGGAGATCATTTTTTGTTATCCCGGCCTGCATGCGCTCTGGTTCTATCGTGTAGCCCACTGGTTCTGGATTCATGAATTCTTTTTTCTTGGGCGCTTCATATCTCACTTTGGGCGGTTTATGACCGGAATCGAGATTCATCCCGGTGCAAAAATTGGACGTAAATTTTTTATTGACCATGGTATGGGGGTTGTAATCGGCGAGACTGCCGAAATCGGCAATAATGTTACCCTCTACCATGGTGTTACGCTGGGAGGGGTTACCTGGGACAAGGTTAAACGGCATCCGACTTTGCAGGATAACGTGGTGATCGGCTCAGGCGCCAAAATTCTGGGGCCGTTTACTGTTGGCAAGGGGGCAAAGATCGGTTCCAACTCTGTTGTTGTTAAAGCGGTTCCTGACAATGCCACGGTTGTCGGTATTCCTGGGCGGATGGTGATGGCCGAGGGGAAAAAAGATGGTGAGCGTGCAGATCTGCAACATGGACAGTTGCCGGATCCTGAAGCAAAGGCAATTGCCTGTCTGTTCGACCAGATTCGTGAATTGGAACGAAAATACGATGTTCTTGCTGCTGAACATGAAGAGCTTAAAAGCAGATTGCCAAATAAATGATAAAAAGACAAACTACCATAAACCGCATTTTTAAAGTCTCCGGTATCGGACTGCACAGCGGCAAGGAAGTGACTCTGGAGTTTCTTCCCCGACGTGAATTCGGTGTTGCCTTCGTGTATAAAGGTCAGCTTATTCCTGCCCGCTATGACATGGTAGGCGACACCCGTCTTTCGACCCAAATCGGACGTGATGACGTTTCGGTCTCAACAATTGAACACCTTATGGCAGCACTCTATTTTTCCGGTATAACAAACTGTCTGGTTTACATCGATGGTCCCGAAGTGCCGATTCTGGACGGCTCTGCCTGGGAATTTTATCAGGGGATGTGGAAGGCCGGGGTGTATGAATTCCCCGAAACGGGCGTTTACCTGAAAGTACTGCGTCCGATTGAAGTGCATTACAACGATTCCTGGGTCAAGGTAAAACCCCTCAATACGCTTGAAATTACCATGTCGATAGAATTTCGTTCACCGGTAGGAAAACAGAAAAAGCGGGTGACGGATGTCGAAAATGCATTTGCGATAATCAATTCCCGTACGTTTGTTCTTCAGGAAGAGATCGAGGCAATTCGTAAAATCGGTTTGGCCAGAGGTGGATCTCTGGATAACGCTGTTGTGATCGGGAGTGATGAAATAATGAATCCGCGCGGTCTCCGTTATAAAAAAGAGCTGGTCAACCATAAAATTCTCGATCTGATCGGCGATTTTTACACCAGTGGGTATCGTATTCTCGGAAAAGTCGAAGCAAATAAAACAGGCCATTATGTCAACAACCTGTTGCTTAAGGAACTATTTTCCGATCCTCAGAATTACAGCATTTATTAACCCTGCGTCACTTACCCAGAATCACTTCACCGGTATCGGTAAACAGCCGTACCGGCAATTCGAAGGCTCTTATAAAAATATTCAGTAATCCCTTGCCCATGGATTTCACCGGAATGGCGCTTACCTGCGGATTGGACCACGTGCCTTTTGCCTCGAAATAGGCGGTCACAAGGTCTTTATCTTTTCCGGTCAACAGCCAGCCCACTATCGGTATCCGGTTGACGATCTTGTCCACCGTTTGAAGTGGTTGGGCTCCGAGGGTAAGATTCAGCTCTTCTTTAATAATGTCGGCAGTTCCGACTATCGACATATTGATGGCATTACTGCTGATAAAGAGATCTTTTGTCGTGAGGATGCCGTCTTTAAGCGCGATGTTCCCCTTGATGGTACTGTAGGGCATGCCACCGGAAGTCATGTCGGGTAGTTTGAATTTAAGCAACTGGGACACATTCAAAATTGAAAAAACCTTCGAAAGCACGCTGAATTTTCGAAATTTTCCGTTATTCATGCCGAGCTGTATCGTTCCCAAAGCACTCTTTTTTATATCAACAAGGGTAGTTCCGCGTGCAGTAAGATCACCGTGAAGTGTCAGCGTACCGGTGACTTCATGGGATACGTCAAGAGCCGAAAAAAGTTTTTCCGCATCTGCTCTGGCGATGTCGAGAGTAAGATCGTAGCGGTCGCCCAATTCTCCCCCTGGAGTAATTTTCCCCTTTGCCGTAAGTTTGCCACCCAGTATATCAGTTGACAGATTTTGCAGATTAATAACCCCTTTCTCCTGCTGGGCAACCGCATTTAATTTGCTGAATGACATTTTACCGAGATTTCCGGAACCAACAGTCAGGGTAAGTTTTACATCCGGGCCCGGAGTGTGCGAATTCTCGGTTCCCGGGGCTGCAAATATTCGAAGCTCTTCCAGATCAAGTTTTGACGATGTCACAAAGAGAGTTGCCTGCCTGGTTCGTCCCGTCTGGTAGACGCCATTCAAGCTGAAATTAGACGAATTGATAATACCGGATGCACTATGCAGAATAAGAGCGTCTTTTCGGAGCGTGCAGTTCGCGTTGAAACGTTTGACGCTGGCCTCGGGTCGGCTTTCAGCCAGGTTGATGTCACGAAGCCTGAGTTGCGGTGAGTAGATCGTGAGGTCGTACTCGGGGTTTATAAAACTTTTGACAGCTGCTTTCGCAGTAATTACGGAACTGCCGTAGTGTGCCGTTATGCCGGAGGTTTCCAGACTGTTTCCCTTGAAAACAATCGAACCGTTCATGGCACTGAATTGTTTTAGATCGGCAGGCTTGAAGCTGAACCGGGTGAGATCAACGGCGCCGTTGTAATCCATGGCACTGAGATTGTCCGGATCTCCCCCCCCTCTTAAATGAGCCTGCACTGTCCCCTGCGGTTTATACCCGTGAAACATGGAGAGGATCGGCAGGTTGTCGCCCATAACAAACTGATTGGTCTGAAGATCAAAACCAAGATACGGCTTTTCCCCGTAGCCGATCAGGCCGCTGCCGGTGATAACAAGCGACTGGAGTGCATAATTGACGTATGTGACTTTGGTAGATTCCCTGCCGATTACCGAATTGAATTTGAGCGTCTGCGGCATGGAGAGTGGTTTGCTGACGTATCCGGGGAGTGAGTAGGCCGCCTGTTTGAGATCCCATTCGCCGTTTAATTTGTATGCCGAATAATGACCACCGCCGGTGAGACGTAATGAAGAGCCGTTACTATATTCGAGCTTTGTAAGACCGGCGATTTTTGCAAGCCAGGCAATTTCAGCGGTATGCGGAGTAATGTCCATTCTTAGGGGATAATCGCCTGGTTTATCGGTATTATATTCGGAGATGGAGCCGTCGAGTGAAAAGGGAGACGTTCCGAAGTTTCCGGTCATACCGACCAGATTGAAATTTATACCTTTAAGTTCAATAACCCCTTTTATGTTATTGAATGTCGGGGCTTTTGGCCCATAACTCAAGACTGCCTTTTCCACCGGCCCGCGAATCATGAGAGTATTGCAGTTCTGGCCAATTTCCATATGGGTGATCTGACTGATCCGACCATCAAGAACTCCGGCGTCAAGCTTAAATATCCCCCCTTTTATCTTGTTTTCGATATAGTCAGCCGTGCTGTTTTCAATTATTCCGTACGGAACGTAATTTCTGACGTCCTCATAACGGAATGTTGAAGGTGTGCTTGCTTTGGCTGTGATGCGCGGATCTTTTGATAAATAATCCTGGATCCGGAAGCTCCCTTTAATCCTGAACCCTTCCATACCGAGATCTACTGAGGGAATATCGATCATCTGTTTTGTCAGTTTAAGCGTATACTCAAGGTGAAGGGTTTTAGGCGAAAGCGCCCCATGAAATATTGTTGGCCAATTGACGGTCGAACCGTTGACTACGATTTTCCCCTTGGCACTAAAATCCTGCACCATCCCCTTGAAACTGGTCGTAAGATCCAGTCTGCCGAAGGTATTGTCAAATGGAATGAATTTCCCGAAATAGGGCCAGAATTTGCCGATTTCGACCTGCTTTAACGACAGATTGCAGTCAAGAGCCGTCTCCAGTAAAGATTTTTCACGTGCGGGGAGGTGCAGATTTCCGGAGAGAGCAAGTAAGGTCGGCGAACCGCTTGAAGCCGGAATGGCGGCAGTTACTTTGAGATGCCCCTTGTGGCCCCGTTCAAGATGGTCTGCGGCAAGATTGATATTACGCAGCGACGCGGAAAAAGGCTCTTTGCGCCCTTCCCAGTCATTCCAGAGAATCGTCCCTTTGTTTATCCGGATTTTTTGAAATTTAACCCGTACCGTATCTTTGCCTGGTTTCAGCAAGTCATCAATATTCAGGGTACCTTCCTGAGTGCGAAAGAGTGAGATGGATGCCTCATCCAGGGTCAGGCTCTTTAATTCAACCTTTTTTTCCAGTAACGGTATCAGAGCCAATTGAACCGTTATTTTCCGGGCGGAAATGAAATCGGCATTTCCGTCCCGTTCCTTAACGACAAATGATTTAAATTCAAACGAGGGACCGTAGTGCCAGGCAAATGATCCGGAACTGAAATTAACCGGGCGATTGAGACTTTGCTGGAGAGCGGTGACGATTTCGGTTCGATAGGCATTGACATCCAGCAAGTACGGAAGGAAAAAAGCCGTAGCGATAACCAGCGTTGCAACGGTCGCCAGGAGCACGCCGGATATTTTAATAAATCCGGAGCTGATTTTCATGCTGTCGGCTCCTCAGCCGAGACCCTGACGCGACGGATTCGCTTTCGATCAACATTCTCCACGGTGAATCTGGTTGCATCAAAGACGATACTCTCTCCCTGCTGCAGCAGTCGACCGGTTTGAGCGAGCAGAAAACCTGCAATGGTCGTGTAGGGAGCGTCTTCCGGAATGTTTAGACCAAGTCGCAGATTTACTTCTCGCACGGTCAGCATTCCATCAAGCAGAAAATCATTATTGTCCTCAATGCATTGAGCTGGTGAGACATCATCGAATTCGTCGTCTATTTCTCCCACTATCTCTTCGAGCAGATCTTCCAGCGTTATGATTCCTTCAAATCCTCCATATTCGTCAACAACAAAAACCATGTGGGAACGCGATGACTGCATCTGTTTCAATGCGGTACTCAATTGTGCATTGGCCGGAATGAAACGGGGAGGGTGAATGAGAGCGGAGAGATCGAAATCCGGTATATTTGCATGGGCCAGAAAAGGTTCAAGATCTCTTCTGACGATAATGCCGATAATATCGTCAAGTTGATCACGGTACACCGGTATACGTGAAAAACCGTGAGAATTGAAAGCGCACTGCGTTTCCGTAAGTGTAGCCGTTACCGAAAGGGCGGTAACCGCGTTTCGCGGTATCATGACGTCCTGAACTTCAGAATCGGAAAATTCAAAAATGCGGTGAAGCAATTGTTGCTCGTCCGCTTCCAACGTGCCGCTTGTGTGGGAAATGTTGATGATCTGGCGCAGTTCGTCTACGGTATATACACTGGCATGGTCAGGTGAAACCTGTAATCCCAGTAATTTAACGGTACACCTGCCGGAAAAATCAAGCAGCCGTATCGGCCAGCTGAACAGCGTATGAAACAGCCGTAGCGGCCAGGATATTGCCAGGGCAACACGTTCCGCCCGATCAAGCGCCAGTGTTTTTGGAGCAAGTTCGCCCATTACAATATGCAGGAACGTTATAATGGTGAATGCGCTGGCGAAGGCAATGGTGTGGCGGAACGTGTCCGATACTAAACCGTGAAGCGGTGTTTCAAGAAGCCGGGAAAGCGCTGGTTCGCCGATCCAGCCCAGCGCCAGCGATGCCATGGTGATGCCGAGTTGAGTCGCGGATATGTAGGAATTAAGGTTGTCGAGCAATCCCAGCAATATTACGGCACGGACATTGCCATTTTCCACGAGAGAGACGACCCGTGAGCGTCGAACGGAAACGAGTGAAAATTCGGCAGCAACAAAAAAACCGTTTGCTGCCACCAGAAGCATGACGAGAAAAAGATAGAGATAGGTATTATTCATTATTGCATATTCCATGCTGTCGTGTACGATGTCAACCGCAACATTTCAATTATTATTATCGTTTGACTAAATACATTATTTTATGCTACCAGTACACTTTACTTCTTCGAAATGGAATCACTTCCCGATGTACATGCGGCTGATCATAGTGTTGTTTCTCCTGCTTCCGGCAGGTTGCTCCGGTGTCGTTCCGGTTCCTGAAAGCGTTCTTCCCCTCACTACCGAGATCCGCGATAGTCATTCCCATTCACTGTATCTATTTTCTCTCGCTCATATTGCTGCCCATGAAGGTGATTATCTCACCACCCTGAATCTGCTCCGTGAAGCAATTTCTTTTGAGCCTGATTCGGCAAAGCTGTATGGAGATATGGCCGACATCAAGACTAAAATCGGCCAGATCCCGGAAGCCTTCGAATTCATCAACAAAGCAATTACACTTGACCCGGATTATCGCCCTCCCTATGTACTTGGAGGGATATTGATGGCTTCGGCCGGGAAAGATAAGGAAGCTGCCGATTATTTACGAAAAGCGGTAAAAATTGATCCTGCCAGGGAAGATGCGTACCTGCATCTGGCTCTGTCATTGACACGCCTGTTTGAGTATGAAGAAGCGGTCACCACCCTCAAGGCGCTGGTCAAGCTTAATCCCGATTCAATTCTTGGCTATTATTATCTGGGACGCACCTACAGCCAGATGAAGCTTTATCGCGATGCTCTCGGATATTTTACCAAGGTATTGGAGCTGAAGCCTGAATTCGATCAGGCGGTGATCGACATGGCCGCTACGTACGAAGCGATGGGAGACTATTCCCATGCTATTGATACGTATCGCACGCTGGTCGATCAGACTGAACATCGAGCCGCAGTGTTACAACGTCTCACCCAGCTGTTGCTTCAGCAGCGAAGATTTGGCGAAGCTTTGGAATACCTCCGATTGGCAGCTCAATCCGGTCTGGGCGGTCAGGAAACTGTCCGGAAAATCGGCCTGGTTCATCTTGAACTTGAGCAGTTTGACGAAGCAATTGCCGTATTTGGTGACATGCTTGAAAAGGATTCCTCTGCCGACAATATACGTCTTTATCGCGGTATAGCCTATGAAGAAAAAGGTGATCTGGATAAGGCCTATACCGATTTCAGCAAGATTACGCGAAGTTCATCGCAGTACCTTGAAGCGGTCAGTCATATTGCGCTGATTCTCAAGGAACAGGGTAAGACTGATGCCGCAATTGGCGTCCTCAAGGAAGCAATTGATGTAAATCGGGGCAATCTTGAGCTGTATCTGAATTTGTCGACGTTATACGAATCAGTTAACAAACCTCAGGCAAGCCTTGATATTCTTCTTGAAAACGAGCACCTTTTCTCGAAAGAACCCCGGCTGCACTTCCGAATCGGCGTACTGCTGGATAAATTCAGCAAGCGCACTGAATCGATTGAACGGATGAAACGGGTATTGGAACTTGAACCCAAAGATGCACAGGCTCTTAATTATCTCGGCTACTCGTATGCCGAAATGGGAATACATCTGGAAGAAGCGCTGAAGTATATTCAGCAGGCTGTGGCCATACGTCCCCGTGATGCGTTTATTCTCGACAGTCTCGGGTGGACCTATTTCAAGCTGAAGCGTTACGATGATGCCGTTGAAGCGCTGGAAGAGGCCATCACTCTGGTCGACGATGACTCTACCATTGTGGAACATCTGGGTGATGTATTTGCTGCACGCCGAGCTGTCAAAAGAGCCATGAAACAATATCAGCGAGCACTTGAATTAGCCCCCGAACGGAAAGAGCTGGTTGAAAAGATGCACAAGCTTAAAGGGGAGCAGAGCGAAAAATGATGCCATCGCCCGGTGTGCGATGCGTGCTGATATCGCTGTTCTTCAGCGTGTTTTTTGCTGCGTGCAACCAGCCGGAAACAGCACCAGTTCCCGTTTCTCTCGCTGCTTCCACCATTCCCGTCACGGGCGATTCGCTCGTTGAGGGCACCATCGGAGAAGCCTCCACTCTCATTCCTCTGCTCGCAACAGACTCATCTTCTCATGCCGTCGCCGGCCAGATTTACAACGGACTGGTGAAATACGATAAAAATTTGAACATTGTCGGCGACGTGGCGGAATCCTTTGATATCTCCCCGGATGGCCTGATTATTACATTTCATCTCCGGAAGGGGGTGAAGTGGCATGACGGCGCTCCATTGACCTCCCGTGATGTTCTCTATACCTACCATATCACGATTGACCCCAAGACCCCTACCGCCTACGCCGAAGATTTTAAACAGGTCAAAATCATTACTGCTCCCGATGAGTATACCATTCGGGTGGCCTATGATGTCCCCTTTGCGCCTGCCCTGGCATCATGGGGGATGGGCATTCTCCCGGCACATCTGCTGGAAGGGAAGGATATTACCAAAAGTCCCCTGGCTCGAAACCCGGTCGGTACCGGCCCGTACCGTTTAAAAGAGTGGGTGCCGGGGCAAAAAATCGTACTGGTGGCAAATAACGATTATTTTGAGGGGCGTCCGTTCATTGACCGCTATATTTTTCGTATCATCCCGGACAGTTCCACCATGTATATGGAACTTAAAGCGGGATCGATAGATCTCATGTCGCTGACTCCGGTTCAGTACGCGCGTCAGACTTCATCGAAAAACTTCACACGCCGTTTCAATAAATTCCGGTATCCCTCGCCCAGTTATCTGTATATGGGCTACAACCTGCGCCACCCACTTTTTAAGGACAAACGTATCCGGCAGGCGATGACTGCTGCCATCAACAAGGATGAACTGGTCCAGGGGGTGCTGTTCGGTATGGGGCAAAAATCGGTTGGTCCGATTGTGCCGGGGCGTTGGGCTTATAATCCTGCAGTCAGGGATATCGGCTATGATCCGAAACATGCCGCCGAATTGCTGGCACAGGCGGGATGGAAGGAAAAAAACAGTGCCGGTATCCTGGTAAAAGATGGCAAACCGTTTACATTTACCATTCTTACCAACCAGGGAAATCAGCAGCGTCTGATGACGGCCCAGATTATACAGCAGCGTCTTCGTCAGGTCGGAATTGACGTAAAAATCAGGATTGTCGAGTGGGCGGCTTTCTTGAAGGAGTTTGTCAATAAAGGCAATTTCGAAGTGGTTCTGCTGGCCTGGAGTATCTCCCAGGACCCTGACATGTACGACATCTGGCATTCCAGCAAGAATAAGCCGGGTGAATTGAACTTTACAGGGTACAACAATCCCGAAGTTGACCGCCTGCTGATAGAGGGGCGAAACACCTTCGATATCGAAAAGCGTAAACGGGCCTATTTCCGTATCCAGGATATATTCGCCGACGAACAGCCCTACACGTTTCTGTATGTACCTGATGCACTTCCGGTTGTCAGTTCCCGGATTCGCGGAGTGGAGACCGCTCCGGCCGGTATCGGTTATAACCAGATCCGCTGGTATGTACCGAAGAACGAACAGGTCTACGTGCCATGACAACGTATCTTATAAAACGTATTCTGATGCTGATTCCGTTGATGATCGGCATTACCCTGATCACCTTTTCTGTCATTCATCTTGCCCCCGGTGAACCGGTTGAGATGCAGATGGCGATGAATCCGAAGGTCGGTAAAGAGGCCAGGGAGCGACTCACAAAGTTTTACGGTCTCGATAAGCCGCTGCACGAACAGTACTTTACCTGGGTTGGCAACATTGTGCGGCTTGATCTCGGTCGCTCGTTTTCTTCTGATAATCGTCCGGTACTGGACAAGATCAAGGAACGTCTGCCGGTCACCATTTCTCTCAACATCGTTGCCCTTCTGCTTGAATTCGGGCTGGCGATTCCAATCGGTGTATTAGCCGCGACTCGCCGCGATACCTGGCTTGACAAGGGAATCACCGTATTTGTCTTTGTCGGTTTTGCTGTACCGACTTTCTGGCTTGCTCTTCTGCTCATGTATTTTTTTGGCGTCAAACTCAATTGGCTGCCGATCTCGGGGCTGCATACACTCGGGAGCGATTCCTGGGGAACTGCGCGCTATCTGCTGGATTTGGCCAAACATCTGGTTATGCCGATCATGGTCGCCTCGTTCGGCAGTCTGGCCGGACTTTCCCGGTATATGCGCTCTGCCATGCTGAATGTCATCAGTCAGGATTACATCACCACTGCACGGGCAAAAGGTCTGTCAGAGCGGGTTGTCATCTGGAAGCATGCGTTGCGTAATGCGCTGCTGCCGTTGATAACGCTCCTTGGTTTTTCGATTCCGGGGTTGATCGGCGGCAGCGTTATTTTTGAAACTATTTATGCCATTCCAGGTATGGGGCAGCTTTTTTATCAGGGAGTTATGTCGCGCGACTATCCGGTGGTGATGGGGATTCTCGTGATCGGCGCATTTTTGACCTTGATCGGCAATCTCATTGCCGACCTCTGTTATGTTCTGGCTGATCCGCGTATCCGCCATGGAGAGGGGTAGGGGATGGACTTGAGACATTCATACCTGAACGTCATCTTTTGGCCGCGTCTCCGGCGCAATCGACTGGCCCTGTTTGGTGGCAGCGTCGTACTGGTGCTTTTTGTCATCTCCCTGCTGGCCCCGCTTATTTCGCCCTACGATCCCAACGCCATTAATGCCTGGAAGGTACTTTCCCCTCCCTCATGGCACCATTGGTTCGGCACCGATGAGTTAGGGAGAGATGTTCTCAGCCGGGTTCTCTACGGATCGCGGGTTTCACTCAAGGTTGGATTTGTTGCCGTCGGGATCGCCGTATCGATAGGAACCGTCGTGGGCCTGGTGTCAGGTTATTTCAGTGGTACGGTTGATACCGTACTGATGAGAATGGTTGATGTAATGCTCTGTTTTCCCGCGTTCTTTTTGATTCTGGCGATAATTACCTTCCTGGAACCGTCGATCTGGTACATCATGATGGTGATTGGTCTGACCGGTTGGATGGGGGTGGCGCGGCTTGTTCGGGCCGAGACGCTCTCGATTCGTGAGATGGATTATGTTCTTGCTGCCCGTTGTATCGGTTGTTCCAATACCCGCATTATTTTTCGTCACATTCTTCCCAATGCCATCTCACCGGTGCTTGTCTCCGCAACACTTGGAATCGCCGGCGCCATCCTGACTGAATCGGCCCTTTCGTTTTTGGGGATAGGTGTGCAGCCTCCGACTCCGAGTTGGGGCAACATTCTTACCTCCGGCAAGGATTATATAGAATTTGCCTGGTGGCTGTCACTTTTCCCCGGCCTGTCAATTCTGGTAACCGTTCTGGCCTATAACCTTCTGGGTGAGGGGATCCGCGATGCCCTTGACCCTCGCGTAAAACGTTGAACTCATCCATTACCCACATCTTAAAAAAACTCTCTCTTCTCCTTTAAACCTGTTTTACCGCTTTCCTGCCATTTTTAAAAATTGAATAAAACGATAATATCTCATTTCATTTTATTTTTTTTCTATGAAATATACTCAAAATATTTTTTAACTAAAATCGTATACGATTTCGAATAATATTCATAACATGCTTATATATCTCATTATTAAGTGAAAATACGGGTGAATAATATTTATTGACAAATATATAACATTGTACTAAATACTTGAAAAACCCTGTCAGAGTGCATTTGATTTATTTCTAATCAAAAAGGAATTTATTCGTATGTCAAGGGAAAAAGGTGCCTATTCAGTGCAGGCGGTTATCCAGGCTATCGATTTACTCGAAGCTCTTGCCCAGGATGGAGATAATCCGTCAATTTCCGTGATTGAGAAGAAGCTTGAGTTGAGTCACAACAAGGCGTTTCGCTTGTTGGCCACACTTGAGGACAAAGGACTGGTGGAGCGGGATGCGTTGACCGGCACCTATAGTCTCGGTCTGCAGGCTTTTCAGATGGCTCAGCATATTCTGAAAAGTGCCAATCTAATCCGGTTGGCCCATCCAGTTATGGAGGAGTTGGCGCGCAAGCTGGATGAGGCGATCTACATAACCGTCATGAATAATGATGAAGTATTATTCCTTGATATGGTGGACTCGTTCCAGCAGGTTAAGGCGGTGGATCTGGTTGGCAAGCGGTTTCCGTTTTTTACAAATGCTGCCGGAAAGGTTCTGAAGTCTGTTTCATCGATTGACTTGCGCAGTAGAGGTAATAAAAAACGGAATATCCCTGATCCGCAATTACTGGAAATTGAATTGGATGAAATCAGAAAAAGGGGTGTTGCCGTTGATTTTGGGGGCCTTGGTGAAGGAATCTGCGCTGTTGCGGTTGTTATACGGGATTATGCCGGAAAGGTCGTCGGAGCTTTGACCCTGCTCGCCCCGTCTTTCAGAATGCTTCAGGAGCGCCTTGAGCAAGAAGTAATTCCATCCATGATTGAAGGCGCCGAGGAACTTTCGATGAAGTTTGGTTACATGAAAATACCGGCCTGATTTGCAGGGGTATACATGTTTTGGATTTATGAGCTAAATCTTTATGAAAGGAGGAGTAATCGACAGTTAATCAGGTAACTGGAAATCGGTAGTATCAATCTTTTTTGAAAGGAGTAACTCATGGCAGAAAGACAGTATGACTGGGCAGTAATCGCTAAAAATCCGAAGTTTATTGATCTTCACCACAAAAAAACGGCTTTTCTTTTCGGTTGGTGGATCTTTTCCAGCGTGTATTACTTCCTGCTCCCCATTGGAGCAGCCTATGCACCGGGTCTGTTCAAGATCAAGATGATCGGTGTCATCAACTTCGGCTATCTTTTTGCCCTCTCGCAGTTTTTTGTCTCCTGGGCGCTGGCTCTGTATTATGCTCACGTGGCTAACAAGGACTTTGACCGTTTGACCAGGGAACTGATCGACGAACTTCATCTTTAGAAAAGGAGGACACGACATGACGTTAAAAAACATTATTATCGCTGCAAGCATAACTCTAACCATAGCCGCAACCGCCTTTGCTGAAGAACCGAAGAACGCTCCGGCCGCTCCCGGTTCAACGCCTGCGGTAGCCGCCCCGGCCACTCCCGGCGCTCCCGTAGCAGCCGCACCAGGCGCCGCTACTCCGGCTCCCGTAGTTGCACCACCACTTACCAAGAAAAAAGAATTGAAAGCCAATAAGGCTGTTACTCTCTCCATGTTCGCCATCATTATCGGCATCACCATGGGAGTTGTTGTCTGGGCTGCCAGGCAGACCAAGACAGCTGCCGACTTCTATGCTGCCGGCGGTGGTATCACCGGCACTCAGAACGGGTGGGCTATTGCTGGCGACTACATGTCGGCTGCGTCTTTTCTGGGAATTTCCGGGATGATTTCCCTGTATGGGTATGACGGGTTCATGTACTCGGTCGGCTGGCTGGTTGCTTACATCACCGTTCTCCTGATTGTTGCCGAACCGTGCCGTAACGCTGGAAAGTACACCCTTGGCGATATTCTGTCATTCCGTACCGATCCTAAACCGGTACGCGCCGTGGCTGCACTTGCGACGGTTGCTGTATCAACATTCTACCTGACTGCCCAGATGGTTGGCGCCGGTAAACTGATGGCCCTTCTGATCGGCGTTCCGTACAAAACCGCCATTATCGGCGTCGGTATTCTCATGGTCGGCTACGTTGTCTTCGGAGGTATGACCGCCACAACCTGGGTCCAGATCATCAAGGCCGGCCTGCTCATGTCGGGCGCATTCCTGCTGTCGGTACTGGTTCTGGCCAAGGCCGGCTTCAATCCGATCTTCTTCTTTGACCAGATCGTCACCAATCCCGACATCCAGGATCATGTTTCCAAGTTGGTGCTGAAAGACGGAATAACGCTCAACGGTATTGAAGCCGGTCAGCGTTTCCTTGAACCGGGTCTATTCATGAAAGCACCGCTCGACCAGATTTCCCTCGGTATGGCCCTTGTTCTGGGTACCGCCGGTATGCCGCACATCCTGATGCGCTTCTTTACCGTACCGACAGCACAGGCTGCCCGTAAATCGGTTATCATCGCCATGTTCATCATCGGCGGCTTCTACGTCCTGACCACCCTGCTCGGGTTCGGTGCTGCCATCAACCTGACCCCGCAAGGCATCATCTCCGTTGATCCGGGTGGCAACATGGCTACCCTGATGCTGGCACAGCAACTGGGAGCAGATATCTCTCCGATTCTTGGTGACCTGTTCCTGGCCTTCCTTTGCTCGGTTGCCTTCGCCACCATTCTGGCGGTTGTTTCCGGTCTGGTTCTGGCAGCATCAGCAGCCATTGCCCATGACATCTATGTTAATGTCATCAAGGACGGTCATGCAGACCAGCATGAGCAGGTCATGGCCGCCCGTATCACCTCGCTGGTTGTCGGCGCTGTCGGCATTATAATCGGGCTTATGGCAGAAAAAGCCAACGTTGCCCATCTGGTCGCCCTGGCATTCGCCGTTGCTTCCTCCGGCAACCTGCCGGTCGTCGTACTGTCGCTGTTCTGGCGCAAGTTCAACACTGCCGGTGTCATTTCCGGCCTGGTTGTCGGCACTGTCGCTTCAATCGGTCTGGTTATGGTTTCCCCCAACATGACCTACCCGAAACTGGTCGCCAAAGGCGCTGAAAAGGTGATTACCGCGTTGGAGAAAAAGCAGGCGGGTCTCCCCCCCGGAGCTGTCCTTGATGTCAAGGATACCAAGGCTCTTGAGAAAGCCAGAAAAGATGTATTGGGTAAAGACGGTAAGTCCATCATGGGTCTTGAAGAGCCTATCCTGAAGCTGAAAAACCCAGGCATTATCTCGATCCCACTTGGTTTCATCGCCGCCATTCTGGGCGCACTTTTGTTCCCGAACAAGCGTGCTGAAGAAATGTTCGACGAAGTGTATGTTCGTCAAAATACCGGTCTCGGCATGGCCAAGGCGATTGATCACTGATAGTTATTGTTAATACGGTTTGTCTCAAATGGGGGGTGGCTTTGGTCACCCCCCATTTGATTACACAATATGAAAGTTGGTGTGAATGATTTTTTGCAGATCTTCAATTTTAATCATGGCACGACGGATTTGTTCACGTTCAGTAGTTGAGAGCTGATACGGGTTGAGGTAATGCGAATCACTCTGAATACCTTTGAGTGACCTGATTTGGATCAGAATTCGATGTTTGGTGAGGACATGGTAGGCATCGACAAGATCACGGGTAAATGAGGGAGAAAAACTCCCTTCCGACTCAAGTAATGAAATGCGCTCCAATGTACTGGTTGCCGGAATACACTGGTTGATGGCCAGTATCCGGACATTCATGACAAGCGGAGCCCAAGCCAGTAATTTTATATTGAATTCACCATTATGTTCGCCGCTGCTTTCCGTCCAGATGCGCTTCATGAATCCTAGCGCCAGCTTCATCTCTGTCGCAGCCTTGGCCATCCCCCACAGAACCTGAAAATATTCATGTTCCATTGTCCGTATCATATCGATCAATTCAGTGGCCAGCCCCTTATCTCCGCACACATAACGGGCATCGGACAGAACAATCAAATTCATCACATTTTTTCCGATGTCCTCCACTTCATACCGGACAATGGATAAAAGTCGTTTGTGCCATTGACTGAACGATCCGCGCCAAATCTGATTAGTCGGCATGATATCACCTGTGCAGCGCATAAAACCGGCTTCTTCCAGTTTGTCGACCAGGCGGGATGATAATTCATTAAAATAGTAATCGGCAGTTTCTCCCCCATCATCTCCGTAGACAATCAGGTTGTCCTGATCAGTAATCAAAGTCTGCTCTTTACGACCGTCACTACCCATGCTGATGAGTGCAAAGGGTACCATAGGACGCACATATCCGGCGGCATCCATTTCAATCAGCACGGTATTCATGACATGCGACGACAAAATGTCACGATACTCAGTACATGACCGGTGCAATTCATTCACAGAAGAAATCAACAGGAAACGTTCGAGTTCGATCTGGTTGAGGCTTTCATGAATTGCTTTAAGCAGCGGCCCTCGTGTTTGTTCTATCGATGCAACCAGCAACTCTTTCGTGCGTTTCCAGTCGATAATACGGTCGCGGTCAGATGTAATACTTTCAGAAATCATCTGCAAAAACGTTTCAATATCTTCAACCCGGCAATATTGTGTAATTGAGTTCATATCCGGTAATGTCATAGCAGGAGTGTATGCAGTCATGCTCATATCCTTTGATTCGGCTTAAATCGAAGCCGGGAAAAACTATATCACACTGTTCGATTAATTTACGGTCTTTCGTTGTTTTTAACGGCGTAGCTATTCAGACCCCGTTATACTTTTTCTGAAGAGGATACGTGCTGTCGGCATGTCTCCACTCCGGCTTTCGTCAGAATAGAGGATATCCCCGTCGTACGCTGAAAAAATGCTGTTCAGTTCTCCCGGTTGCAGCAGATAATCCGGGTTGTGTAACTGAAGCAACTCTTCCGAGGCCATGATGGTATCAAAAAGCAGCACGCCTCCCGGATTAAGTGATGCAACTTCAGATGAAATCAGTTTCCGTTGCAGGAAATTGAAATTCAGTATCAGATCGTATCTCTCTTCAATACGGTATTCATCAAGATCAACTCTCCGGAATTCAACGTGTACCGATTGGGCCTGAGCTCGGTCTCGTCCTTTTGCAAGACCGATATCCGAAATATCCAATCCGACAACCCGGAACCCATGCTGCGCCAGAAACACGCTGTTTCTCCCTTCACCGCAGGCAATATCCACTGCATCACGACCCGGAACCAGTGCTTTAATCCTCTCTATCTCACGAGATAGAAAAGGGGAGGGGCGTTCTCCGAGAAATGAATCCTCCGACATGAAGCGCTCATTCCACTTGATCCTATCCATTTCCATATCTTTATTATCCTTTATTTGCATTTGTGCAAAAGTATATATCATATTTGCAGATATGCAAATATGTCCGACGGTTACGAATATATTATCATAACATACTGTAATAATTCATTTATTTTAGCGCTGACGACGAATCAGCGGTATATACGCCTCTATGCTCTCCTGAACCAATTTGCATCCATGCAAATACATTCAAGATGACGAAGAGTTTACTTGCTATCAACATGCTGTATTTATTGTATATTTTGTTTATTCAACGTTTGGCACGCCATGTGCTGTATACAATATAACAGCAAGCTACTTGAGGGAACTATGATATCTGAAACTATCTGCCCATTCTATGGAAAAAGCGATGATCAATGTGATGTCGGTTGCGGATATATTTCACCGTATGACGTGAACATGATTATTCGATACTGTAGCAGGCGTCATCTTCAGTGTATCAAATACCTTGAACTCTCCGACCGTTACCCGGCTGAAAACCGAATCTGTGCAGAAATGCGTTAACATATTACCCCGGTTTAAAATGGAGCACAACATGTTGTACCACATCGTATTCAACATCAGTCAAGCAGAGGTTATACAGGCCGTATTTATAAGCACACTGTTTGTTGTGCTACTAATTGTTAAGGAGATAAGAGATGAGCGAAAGAGAGCTTGAGCTGCTGGCACGGATTGAGGATCTTGAACGTCACACATGGCGTAACAGCGCCATTCTGAGATCGGTAGCAATGGTGGCCTTTACGGCACTGATCGGGATTGTTGTTGCTTCCGGCGTAGTCGGGGGCGGGCGCGGCAGTCACTGGTCCGGTCCGGCCTGGAACACCATGTGGCTGTATGGTCTTTTTGCTGCAAATGCGGTTTCGATGTTTTGGACAACACATAAAGAATAGGGAACCGTTGCTCGCAATCCCGAAATTACTTTCAAGATACTATGTAGGGGAGGATATAACAATGCCGATGAAAATTTCCAATGCTGTTTTGCTGCTGCTTGTATGCGTCATCTGCGCTGCTTTCAGTATGCAGCTTTTTGCAGGTCTTGATGAAATGATGGGTGATCAGTATTGGGTTGTTGATACCACCCAGGGTGACCATGGCTGGTATGCCATGGGACTGCTGCCGCATGTAAAAAAGGTGCCCAAGGATGTTGTTAAAGCCGCAAATACTAATGTGGATCCGAAAGGCCATTATATCATTTATGCTCAGAGTGGTGATTTTGCCGGTAACTCGGTGTATGGAATAACATTCGGTATCCCCCTGATCATGTTTTTGATATGGTTTGCCTTTATTATCGGTTTTCCGGATAAAGTTGACCCGTATCTGCTCCCACGCCGGTTGTTTACCATATCGGTCATTATCGGCTGTTCAGTAGTCGCCAATCTTTTTCTGATGCGGATTGCCGGCGACTTCGCCCGTGACCCGATGTCACGCATTGCCAACGTAGCCGGAAATCACGCTTCGCTCCTGTTCCATAATGCCGGTATCTGGTTTGCAATACTGTTCTCCGCTCTTGGCACACACAGCCATTCGTTCAAAGAGGTTCAGGCTCCTGACAGCCGTAATTGGCAGACTCAGGCCAATGAAAAGTTCAACTGGATGTTTACCCTGCTTGGTATTGTAACGGTACTGGAAGTGGTGCTGGTTCAAAACAAACTGGCCCTGCCGGATGCGGCAGTCGATTATTCCGTCTGGATTATCTGGGTCGTCATCTTCATGCGTATGTATGGTTTTTCACCAAAATACTGGATCAAACGCCCTGCCGGCATCGCCATCATGATCGTTGGAACGCTGTTGACGCTTCCCCTGTTTTATATATTGGAACGCGTTACCGGCACTCATGGCGCAGGATTTGCTTCTCCAATCCTGGCCAAAGCCTTGGGAGCAGAAAATCAGAATATCGGACTTTCGCTGATGATTTCTATTTATCTCGTGTTCTGGATGGAGTTTGCCGCTGCAATCCGTATGAATGGTCCGCTCAAAGCGGTAACATCGCGCAATCGATAGTGGTGTCTTTTACAACTCCCTGATGTATCGAACAGAAAAGCCCGGAACTTCTCCGGGCTTTTCTGTTATCCGGAAGCTCTCAGTTCCCGTCCTTCTTGATTCCGTACCGCTTTATTTTCCTATACATCGTAACCATGTTCATGCCGGCCTCACGGGCAGCCAAATCAATATTGCCGCCGTGTCGTTTCAGAAGTCCTTTGAGCAGGTCGGCTTCAAACTGCTCCAGAGCAGTGCTGTAGGGGATGCCGGGATTAATCTGCTCTGCTTCTCTTGCCACGATACTTCTCCATTGATCAACTTCGGTAAACTGCGCCAGTGTTTCCGGAGAAATATACTCTCCCGTCTCCATAGCCATACAGGCTTCAACCACATTCTTCAACTGCCGGATATTACCCGGCCATTCACAGGCAGATAAGAGCCGCATAGCTTCCCCCTCAAAACCCCTGATCGCCGTTTTGAATTTCTGATTCTGCAGTGAGATAAAGTGGGCGGCGAGCAACGGAATATCGCAATTTCGCTCACGCAGGGGGGGAAGGTGGATGTTGACAACATTCAAGCGATAGTAGAGGTCTTCTCTGAATTCACCCCGTTTTATCGCTTCTTTCAGATCAGAGTTGGTAGCAGATAGAACCCGCACGTTTACTCTGGTCGGTGTGGTATCCCCCAGTCGATTAAATTCTTTCTCCTGGAGAAACCTGAGCAACGTCTTTTGCACATTCATCGGCAGGTTGCCAACTTCATCCAGAAAGAGCGTGCCTCCGTTGGCCGCTTCCAGAAGTCCGTGCCGGCTTTCGGTCGCGCCGGTAAACGCTCCCTTTTTATAGCCGAACAACTCGCTTTCCAGGAGATTTTCCGGTAATGCGCCGCAATTAATGGCAACGAATCGTTTCTCGCGGCGGGGAGAATTGTAATGGATTGCCTGTGCAATCAGCTCTTTACCGGTTCCCGACTCACCGGTAATAAGGACCGACGTGTCCCTGACGGCAACTTTATCAACACGTTCCAGAACACTCTTCAGCCCTTCGCAGGCGCCAATGATGTTATCAAACCGGAATTTATCTTCGAGTTCCGCGCGAAGTTCGCGGTTTTCTTCGAGTAACTGTCTTTGCTGCAGGGCATTCTTTACTCGATAGACAAGTTCGTCCGGCTCAAATGGCTTGGTCAGCATATCGTAGGCGCCTTTACGGAGCGCCTGGATCGACATATCGACGGTTGCATAGGCGGTGATCATAATAACCGGAATATCGTGCTGCTTGGCTTTTATCGCCTGTAACACCTCCAGGCCGCTCATGCCGGGCATTTTAATGTCGCTTATGACCAGATCCCAGGCAGAAGCCTTGAACTCTTCGACCGCCTGCTGCGGCGATGTGTAGGATCGTGGTAGATACCCGTGGTCCAGCAGAATCTGCTCCATCATCCGGCAGAGTCCGGCTTCATTATCAATCAGCAGAATACGTTCTTTAGCCGCCACTTACAATTCCTCCCGCTCTGTCGGCAGCGTTACGATGACACTTGTCCCCGTGCCGACGACACTGTCAATGTGAATCTCACCGCGGTGCTGATCTATGATCTGTCGCGTGATAGCCAGACCGAGACCCGTCCCGCGAGCTTTGGTAGTGTAGAATGGCTCAAAGATTTTTTCCAGACTTTCCTGGGGTATGCCGCAGCCGCTGTCGCTGAATTTCAAGCACACATGCGCGGGATCAATCAGTTCTGAACTGACCGTAAGAATGCCACCATCCGGCATGGCTCCACCGGCGTTCAGAATCAGATTTATGGCAACCTGGCGCAGCTGGTCACCGTCAAGCTCAACAAGAGGGAGTCTTTCTGCCAGGGCGGTATGAATCGTTATGCCGCGCATATCAGTGTGGTTAGCAGCAAAATCGACAATTTGCAACAATAGTTCGTTGAGATCTGTCAATTCAAGCGTTGGTCGAGGTGTGCGGGCATAAGACAATAAATCCTGGACTATTTTTTTACAGCGCTTACTTTCCCGCTTGATTTCATGAATATATTGGTAATTGGGATCATCTTCGCCCATTTTGCTTTCCAGATAACCGGCATACCCGAGGATGACTCCCAGCGGATTATTGATTTCGTGAGCGACGCCTGAAGACAATATGCCAAGGGAAGCCATTTTTCCCTGTTGGGCAAGATTTGATTCAATAGCCTTATTTCGCTGGATGATATCGGCCATTCGGTTGAAGGCGCTCCCCATTTCAGCCAGTTCATCTTCACCGGCAACAGCCATTCGTTCGTCCAGATTGCCCCGTTTTACCCGCTTGATAACCGACATCATATGCGTGATCGGTCGGGTAAAAATGGTTGAAGCCCGGAACACCAAAGCCGTTGCGGTGGCTCCTACCACCAGTATCAGAGCTGCCATGCTGATCAGAATATGTGACTTGATCTGATGTGCTTCCAGATAAAATTCATCTTCATACGATCCGACGGCAACGATCCAGTCCCATGGTTCAAAGTAATCATAACGGACAATCTTCATCCGTGGGGCGGAATCGGTACTGTTTTTCCAGGGGTACCGGATCCAGCCGCTTTTTTTAGCACACATCTCCTTAATGAATCTGCTGCCGTTAAGATCTCGCGCATCGATCAGATTTCTCCCCTCGGAGTCGGGGTGAACCGTAAACGTGCCTTTACTGTCCATGCAAAATATATAGCCGCTTGCCCCGACTTTTTTTGCACGGATACGATCCTTGAGATTTGCAAACGATTGACGTTCGAACGCAGTGTCTCCAACTGATTCGTCCAGATAACTGCCGGCTGCAATTATCCAGTCCCACTCCCGGAAATATTTGTAGGCGACCACTTTGGTGCGGGGTTTTGTATCACCCAGAACCGCATTGCGCCAGGGGTAGGTGATAAATAGCGTTTCTCCCGGTTTGCTGGCCCTGGCGGCTGTGCACATTTCACGGATGAAATAGCGACCATTCTCATCACGTTCGTTAAAAACGTTCTCGCCTTCGCGGGCAATATGAGCCTGAAGGTCACCGCGACTGGTCATGGCGTATATATAGCCGCTTTCTCCGACATTTATTTTTTTCAGCGCCTGACGTGCCTCATGTTTGGCCGTTTTGAGGTTGATTCCCGCATGGACGTGCTGATTCTGCTCGGCGGCTACAAGGTTATACGAAAGCGCCGTCAGCGTTGCCAATTCATTATTGAGGTTCCGTGTCTTATCGAGTTTGTAAACCTGAAACTGTTGGTAGTGGGCATTTAGCAGATCTATACAGAATGCGGAGAGGTGTTGCAGATCGTCTTTACTGGTTTTGGTGATGCCGCGGTAGGCCTGTTGATTGGCAATCAGGCCAATCACTCCGGCGACGACGAAAATTGGAATTATTACCAGTGGTAACACCAGCGTAAGCAATTTTCCGCGAAGTTTCAATGTATTGAGAAATGAATTCATTGCATCTCGATATGGACGTGTAAACTTCGTGCAGGCTATACAAGTAATTGAACTGTTTTTTTGAAATTTGCCTCTTCACTCGCTTTCGGTTTATAAGGTATGTTAGACTTAAATGCAACTGTGACAGTTTATGCACAACAGTGCTGCAACAAAATATATGCTGGTAAAGGTGTAAGATATGTCTAAGAAACGAGTTGTCATTGCCGGTATGGGATTTGGCGGGTTGCGGGCCTCAAAGGTTTTGGCGGAAAAAGATATTGAACTCATCATGATTGATCGAAACAATTACCATCTGTTTCAACCATTATTGTATCAGGTCGCAACTGCCGGACTAGAACAGGAAGCGATTGCCTATCCTCTGCGCGGCTTAACCCGTCGCTGGCAGGGAGATTCATTTCTGCTTGCAGAAATCAGCGGTATCGATCTGAATGACAAGTGCGTTCTTACCGACTCGGGCAAGGTTCCGTATGACTATCTGATTGTTGCTGCCGGCAGTCGCACCAATTTTTTTGGGATGGAAAGCGTTGCTACGTACGCCTTTGATCTTAAACGCCTTGATCAAGCCGAGGATTTACGTAATCATATCCTGTTGATGTATGAAAAGGCATCCCGTGAAACCGATCCGCAGAAAAAAGCGGCGTTATTGACGTTTGTGATAGTTGGGGGAGGGCCGACCGGGGTCGAGTTTTCAGGAGCATTACGAGAGTTGATAGTCTATGTGCTTTCGCTGGATCATCCCGCCATTTCCGCCACCGAGACCAGGATGGTTCTTGTTGAAGCAGCGGAATCGCTGTTGACC
>Ga0118677_10001522_pt1 | contig 48843 bp, 34 predicted proteins | sample AliMusrvi5mmetaG_FD_86154 | JGI IMG/M metagenome (GOLD analysis project Ga0118677, IMG submission 86154) | reverse complement strand
AAGGGGAGTATTCTAAAATAAAGCACTATTATTTTACATACTACCCCATTAATATAGACACCAAGAGAAATAATAAATACAATTATTAAAATATACCCTATTTGAATATAGGGGGATGTCAATTTATTTTATATTTTTACCACATTATAAAAATATTAATTCATTTTACTTTCAGGAATTACCCATTCCTGATTATTATTAACCCAAATTAAATTGTCATGAAAAAAATTGAAGCAATCATCAGGACTGCCAAGTTCGAAGAGGTCAAGACTGAGCTCAAGAAATCTGGCATTGATTTCTTCTCCTATTGGGAAGCAAATGGAGTAGGAAATGAAATCATGCGCGAGCATCATTCTTATCGGGGAACTGTATACGACACTCAGTATATCCCGAGAATATTTATCACAATCGTACTACGGGACATAAATGTCGAAAAAACAGTGAATTGCATTGAAAAAATTGCCTTCACAGGTGAGGTGGGAGATGGAATGATTTTTATTTACACTATTGATGAATCAGTCAGAATAAGCAATGGTACACGGGGTGACGAATCAACTATAGGCCCTGGTGATTTTAAACAGTAAAAGATTTGTTACTCAAAAAAATTAAAGTCATGTTTAATAAAATAATAATATTATCGATATTCAGCTTATTTGTGTTGGTTTTACCATCAATAAGCAAGTCTGATTCAACAACCTTGTATGCAACCGAGAGAGTGGCAGATCCTTCGGGTTTAACAACTGGTACAGTTAGCGATATTCCGGCAGCAAAAGCAGGAGAACCAACCGCAGGCGAAGTAGCTACTGCTGTTGGTCACAATAAAATTTCGATAAACCTTGTTTGGCTCTTATTGTGCGGTTTCCTGGTTTTCTTTATGCAGGCAGGATTTGCCTTGGTAGAAACTGGGTTCACGAGGGCTAAAAATGTTGCACACACCATGGCAATGAACCTGTTTGTTTATCCGGCTGGCATGCTCGCATTCTATGTTTGTGGTTTTGCAATCATGTTTGGTGGCGTTGGTGCTCTTGCTACACTTGGTGGATATGATGGTTTGAATAGCGAGGTAAGCTTTACTCTTTTCGGTCACGCTTTCGGTTTGTTTGGAACAAAAGGTTTCTTTATGAACGGAATCTATGATGTTGCTGTTCTTGGATTCTTTGTTTTCCAGGTTGTATTTATGGATGCTGCAGCAACAATTCCAACTGGAGCAATGGCAGAACGTTGGAAGTTTGCTTCTTTCGCAGTTTTCGGATTTTTCGTGGGTGGTATCATCTATCCACTATATGGAAACTGGGTGTGGGGCGGTGGCTGGCTCGCTCAACTTGGTAGTAATTTTGGATTAGGTCATGGCCATGTTGACTTTGCTGGCTCTTCTGTCGTGCATTTAACCGGTGGTGTGTTGGCCTTTGTTGGTGCTAAAATGCTTGGTGCCCGCATTGGGAAATACAACAAGGACGGATCACCAAATGCTATTCCCGGACATAATATACCGATGGCTGTTCTTGGTTCGTTAATATTGGCTTTCGGATGGTTCGGATTCAACTCGGGTTCAACATTATCGGGTACAGACTTACGTTTCGCAGTTGTGGCATTCAATACGATGATTGCATCATGCGGTGGGGCTCTTGTCGCTACGTTATGGATGTGGTTCGTCAGGGGTAATAAGCCGGATGTAAGTATGATGTGTAATGGTCTGTTAGCTGGTCTGGTTGCAATTACTGCTCCTTGTGCATTCGTATCACCTGCAGGTGCACTAATAATTGGGTTAATCTCTGGTGCGCTTGTAGTTGAAGCTGCATTCTTTGTAGAAAAGAAATTAAAAATTGATGACCCGGTTGGAGCAATTGCTGTTCATGGTGCAAATGGTATCTGGGGAGTATTGGCACTCGGCTTATTTGCTGATGGAACATATGGCGATGGACTGAATGGAATAGCAGGTAATGTAAAAGGGCTTTTCTATGGTTGCCCTGGCCAATTTGGAGCGGAATTTATCGGAGCCGCCACAAACATCATTTTTGTGGGTGCTTCCGGATGGTTGGTTTTCAAATTTCTTGATGTAATTATTGGAAACCGGGTTACACCTGATGTTGAACTGCTCGGATTAGATGTTCCTGAGATGGGTACTGAAGGATATTCAGGTATCAAAATGGACAAAAACTCAGAAACCCCATTATCACGATAATTAGCTTAAAAATCAATTTATATTTTCTTCAACAATTAAATTTGTTGCAATCAAGAAGAGGGGACTGTTGGGGGACAGGACCCTCTTTCCTTTACAGGTATTCCATCAATTATTAATTATTTGAATAGAGTAAATAAAAACAGGGGTTCTTTAAATATAAATGCATATTTAAAGACAACACCCTACATATTTACATAGCCAATGTTAATTATTTGTATACTATTTTGAATTTAACCTTATTATCACATAGGTAATTTCAGTTTAATTAATATTTTTGTCCTCAGAAATTACAAATTGATTAATTCTTTCAGGAACTACCCATTTCTGGATTTTATTTACCCCCAAATTTAGTTGTTATGAAGAAAATTGAAGCCATTGTAAGAAAAACCAAGTTTGAAGAAGTACGTGCAGCCCTGCACGAAGCGGATATTGACTTTCTTTCCTGGTGGGAAGTTAAAGGACAGGGCACTGCCCATCAAGGATTGATATTCAGAGGTATAGCCTATGATGTAAATTCAGTTGCACGAATATACATCTCATTTGTTGTTCGCGACCAAAATGTTGAGAAATCGATTAATGCCATTCTTGAATCGGCTTATACCGGAGAAAGTGGCGATGGCCGAATTTTCATTAGCGACATTGGTCAATCCATCCGCATCCGCACCAAGGACAGGGGTGATGAATCACTTTACAACAAATAGAATCCTCTGATTACAAATCCTTAAGAATAAAAAATCATGAAGAATAAATTTAAATATGCAGGGCTTGCATTGACCGCATTATTGGCTCCTGCCATGCTTTTTGCACAGGGAACTGCTGTAGCGGCACCTGCTCCCACCCCTTATATCGATTTTGGAAATACAGCCTGGATGATCGTCGCAACGGCATTAGTTATGTTGATGACAATACCCGGACTGGCATTGTTTTATGGCGGACTTGTTCGTCAAAAGAATGTTTTAAACATCCTGATGCAGTGTTTTATATTAACTGCAGTAATCACTCTTGAATGGGTATTTTTTGGATACAGTCTTTCTTTCGGATCTTCAAGCGGGGTGCTTGCTCCTTATATTGGTGGATTCCACTGGGCATTCCTCAACAATATTGGCATTAATGATGTGAGTCCGTATTACATCTCACAGGCAACTGCGCGTATCCCGCATCTTTCATTTGTTTTGTTTCAATGTATGTTTGCCGTAATCACTCCTGCACTTATTATTGGAGCGTACGCTGAACGTATTAAATTCAGAGGCTTCCTGATCTTTTCAGTTCTATGGGCCATTTTTGTCTATAATCCGGTAGCACATTGGGTATGGTCAGCCGATGGATGGTTATTCAAACTGGGAGCCCTTGATTTTGCAGGTGGTACCGTAGTACATATCAATGCCGGTATTGCAGCCCTGGTCATGACTCTCATGATAGGAAACAGAAGAAACTACAACAATCATCCGACTGCTCCTCATAACATTCCTTTAGTGGTCATTGGAGCAGCATTGCTTTGGTTTGGCTGGTTCGGTTTTAACGCCGGAAGTGGATTGGCAGCTGACGGTCTTGCTATCAGTGCATTCCTTGCAACACATGTTGCCACGGCAACTGCAGCTTTTACATGGGCATTGCTCGACTGGACAATCAATAAAAAACCAACGGTTATTGGTATATGTACAGGTGCCGTGGCTGGATTGGTTGCCATTACTCCTGCAGCCGGTTTTGTTGGCATATTGGGAGCCGTTGTAATCGGGATATTGGTATCACTGGTTTGTTATTTTATGGTTTCGGTAGTGAAACACAAATTAGGCTATGACGATTCGCTCGATGCATTTGGCGTTCATGGAATCGGAGGAATCATTGGTGCACTTGCCACCGGATTATTGGCTACACCTGCCATTCAATCTACAAGCAGCGGGCTGTTCTATGGCAATCCCAAGCAATTCCTGATTCAAGTTATTGCTACTGTTACAACAATCGTATTCTCAGGGGTGATGACTTACATCATCTTCAAGATTGTAGATAAATTCTGGGGTATACGCGCCAATCTGAAAGAAGAAATTGCTGGTCTGGACATTTCACAACAAAATGAAATGGCATACGCAGAAAGCGATTAATCCAATCTGAAAAAAGGAAAAGGAAAAAAGGAAATGACTTTGAATGAGAAGCAAGATTATCCCTTGTACTTTAATTAAATATTCTGACTTCGGTATAAATTCTGAAGTTTAATTAAGAGACCTGTTGACGAACAGGTCTCTTATTGTTTAGGCCAACTTGAGACTAGTTAACAGATCAATGTAAATCCTGAATCCTTCTTCTATTTCTGAAATAGATATATATTCATCGGCAGTATGCGAGCGTGCACTGTCACCTGGACCAATTTTAATGGATGGATATGGGATTACAGCCTGATCGGAGGTTGTAGGTGAGCCGTAATAATTCAATCCAAGACTTATTCCCCGCTGAACAATTGGGTGATCAACCGGTATTCCTGAAGAATTCAACCGGATAGAGCGTGGTTTCACATCAGATTCAATCAACTGATCAAGAATTTCCCATGCTTGTTGATTTGAATAATACTCATTGGTACGCACATCGATCACAAAGGAACAGATATCAGGGATGACATTGTGTTGTGTACCGGCATTGATCATCGTAACCGTAGTCTTGACTGATCCCAGGATAGGAGAAACCTTCTCAAATTTAAAATTCCTGATCTTTTCGATATCACCCATGGCCTTATAGATTGCATTTTCACCTTCCTCACGGGCCGCATGACCTGACTTCCCATGAGCCATGCAATCCAGTACCATTAATCCTTTTTCGGCAATTGCCATCTGCATACGGGTAGGTTCACCAACTATTGCCAGGGTTATTGGTCCCAAATCACTTAAAATGCTTGCCAAACCATTAGTTCCTGATATTTCTTCCTCTGCCGTAGCAGAATAGATCAAATTGAAAGCAAGGTTTTCAACTAAATTAAAATGCATGAAAACGGCGAGTAGAGTGACTAAACTTCCACCGGCGTCATTACTTCCCAGTCCATACAAGACTCCATTTTCGACATCAGGAGAATACGGATCACGGGTATAACCACTTGCCGGCCTTACCGTATCGATATGCGAATTCAGCAGAATAACAGGAAGACCGTCTCGCCAATTGCGGTTTCTTACCCAGGTATTGTTAGCCTTTGAATCAAACTTCACCTTTGAATCGATTAGAAACTGCCGGATAACCCCAGCAGCCTCCTCTTCATTCTGGCTAAGTGAAGGCACTGACACAAGTGATTTAAGCAATTCAATATATATATCCATAGCTGAATTCATTTCTGAAAGACAAAAGTCAGGAAAAATGTTCGCATCTGACAGAAGATTCAGGAAAAATATCATTTTTAACTGTATTGTAATTTTCCTCGCCCATAAATGCTATGCAGAAAAATATCTAAAGGCAAAGGAATACGATTAATATTTAAACAAAGAAAGCCATATTAGATTTTGCTGTTATCTAACAAAAAAGTATTTTTACCAGCAGTAATCTTAGAAATCCAACTAATACTTATAAATTAAATCCATGGAAGATCAAATCAAAAAAGGAGTTTCGAGACGTCAATTTCTTGGAACTGCAGCAATTGGAATTGCTGGTGCGACTTTACTTTCCTCATTCTCGGCTAGTAAACTAATTACAGCTGATAGCGAATTGAAACTGGGGTTCATAGGCATGGGACAACAGTCCATGTTTCTGTTGAATGGTTTCCTTCAGATTCCTGGCGTTAAAGTAGTTGCCGGATGTGATGTTTACGGCGTAAAACGTAAACGTTTTGAGAAACGCGTTAATGCATTCTATCAGAAATCAGGTCAAAAGGTTGAAGTTAAGACCTACGAAAAATTTGAAGACCTGCTGGCCCGTCCCGATATCAATGTTGTTGTTATTGCTGTACCGGATCATTCACATGCACGGATTGCCATTGCTGCTTGTAATGCAGGCAAAGATGTTTACCTCGAAAAGCCTATGACCTTTACAATTAAAGAAGGTCAGGAATTACGCCGTATAGTGCGTAAAACCAATCGTATTCTTGGTCTGGGAAGTCAGCAGCGCTCTGACCCTAATTTTCAGCATGCGGTAAAACTGGTACAGACAGGTGCACTTGGAAAAATGGAAAAGGTAAATGCCTATGTCGGCGCTCCGCCAAAACCATATGATCTTCCCGAAGAAAAGTTACCTGCTGATTTGAACTGGGATCTTTGGTTAGGTTCTTTGCCTATGCCTATTCATTACAATGCACAACTCGATCCACCTATCACTATTGATCCTGAGAAAAACGAACAGTTCTGGGGAGCATGGCGCTGGTACACTGAAATGGGCGGCGGCTTCACTACCGACTGGGGTGCTCATATGTTCGACATCGCACAATGGGGTCTTGGTATGGATAGAAACGGACCGGTTGAGATTTCACCGATCGGTGATGGAACTGAATTTATGCAGTTCAAATATGCCAATGGCGTAGTAATGACATCTGAGCCTTTTGACACCGGAAAGACTAAAGGTGTAAAATTCATTGGTAAAGATGGATGGATTGAAGTATCGCGTGAGCATTTTAAAGCTTCCAACGATAAGTTTCTTCCACCTGCAAAATCAAAAGATGATACAGGTCCATACGAAACCAAGATTCCTCATCAGGTGAATTTCATAGAAGCTGTAAGGGCACGCAAAGATCCTGCAGTTCCGGTTGAAATCGGACACAGCAGTTGTACTGTTTGCAACCTTGGAAACATTGCCTGCCGACTGAAACGTACAATCAAATGGAATCCTGCCACTGAAACCTTCATTGATGATAAAGACGGTGCTGCAACAAAATTGATGCACTACGAATATCGTAAAGGCTGGAAATTAGTATAATATTGAAACTACATCTTCGGATGCATTAATACAACACAGGTAATTTGGATAGATCCGGATTACCTGTGTTTTTTATTTTAAATTGCAATACAAAAAATAATCTCATTGATGGAACTCTTCGACTCGTACTGACTTTTCTTTACAAGTTCCGCAGATTCCGCACGTTTGTAGTTTTGAGTCTCCTAAAAGTCTAATAATAATACCACAAAGACCTAGAACACTATCCACCTGCTGGCGGACACAAAGAATATCCCCTCCAACCCTGTCGACCGGATCGGAGGAAATAGGATTGATATAGTATTTAGCTAACTCATTCTCCAATTTTTATTTCAGTATGTCAAAGAACGCTTATATGAATCGATCAAGTCCTTACAGTACTATGTTTCCATCTGTAAAAGCAATCCCGAGTACTCGGGATAAATCCTTTCGCTTTGTACTTTTCGTACGTAAACACCTATTCAACATTTACCACATAAATGTAAATACGAAATCACTACAATCCCAGACATCGGTGAATTTTGCGCTCATATGGTATGTTTTGCGTAATGGCACTTATTGAGCAGGCGATTTTGAGTAAACCGCCTCCGTCAACTCCGACAACTTCGACAACTCCGCCATTTACTCCATTTACTCCATTTACGCTTTACGCTATTCATTTTTTCTGCACGTTCTGCCGTTCTGCACGTTCTGCACATTTGCATCTTCTCACTTTCCCGTCATCCTGTCCCGATGGCTATCGGGATTGTTTCAGTACCTATGAATACAAAAAACCAGATATCCTCTAATTTCTTCGTTTACGCCAAAAAGCCAAAAAGCCAGTTTTGTTCATTTGGCTTTTTGCCTTTTTGGCGTAAACTATCCAGATGGTGTAAATTTATCAGCCCAGGCTGACAGGTAATCCGAACCAGCCTCTACCATCTTTTTGCATTGGCCTTAAGCCTATTCTTTTTAAATCCATTCTGCAAACAGTTCAATAGATACTGATCAAAAAAGTTATATAAATTCCTTTCTAAATTCTTTATCAAACTCAATAACATTTTGATGAGTGTAGAAAGGCAGTCCCCAGATATGATAATCCCCAATTTGGGTTGAGAAGTTAATGACTGATTCATCTTTAAGTCGCAACATGAATTTTTCTTTCCATATATCATTGGCCACTAAATGGCCGCCTTTGGGTTCAATGAATATCTGAATATGATCATAGCGATTGTTATCTTTCTTCTGCTGCATAAAGAGCAGAAAGTCTGGTTCAAAGGCATCTCCATTGTCGAAATCATAAATTTTAATTTCTCGCTCATTCCGAACAAGGTAAATTTCTTCGTATTTTGTCTTTAGTTTAGGATGCAAAGCCTCTATGTATTTGACCAAATGCTTTTCTTCTGAAGTGCCATAACAGTCGTCAAAAGCATACCAATCTTGCTTCGAAAGATCGGTAGTTAGAAATAAGTTAGCCGATTCTTTCATCGATTTTCCAAACTCTTTGTCTTCCGAACCATCCAACGAAACTTTTATCACTTTATCTTTTATTTTATCCCGAAGACTCTTGGCGGTAAATCGTTTTGTTCCTCTTATTCCAATACCCGATTTACTTAACATGGGCTCAATTTGGCGCAATACTTCGATAGCAATACCTAATTTATTTTGTTGCGACAAATCAGCAATAACGTTTTCCCGCCCTGATACTGTAATGAATAGATTGGCTAAATAGTACTCTGATTCAATAAAATGACTGATGGAAGTCAATGCAGGAAAGATATCCTTCAGCGAAGAAAACTTATAGGTTTCCAGCCGGTTAATTGCTGCCCGAATGATGTGATTTCCCAATTCCGATATACGGATATTGATTGTTTTCAAATTATCGGTATCAATTGCATTGGAGAGTTTTTCGAACACCAGACTCGATTGCATTTCGCCGCTTTTGATGCGGACTTTGAAAGAATTATTAAGAATGTTTTGGCCAAACGAATTTATATTTTCATTTACTAAATATGGTTCCTGTTCATTTGCAAATATATAACCGTCTCTGTATAGCTTTGTTAGTTTGAAGCTGTCCTTAATTTTGAGACTTATTTCTTTCGATCGTTTCGCCACAATTCCAGTTTCTTGCATTGCTGTTTGTAACTCGGAAACATAACGCGAATTGTGTGAACTGTGATAATGCAATTTCTCAACGGTACGAAGTCGATTGGTTATGTCATCATCGTATTTGCGTTGCCCAGTTGGTTTATCGCTTTCGGGCGATGTAAAAGGCATATAACGCGCACCGCGCCCAATTAGCTGAGCTTCCTGCATGGTAGTTTTTCCGGGCTTGCCATCCTTGGAATCACGGGTTTCGTACAAACGCACAATATCGTAAAGGTTGAGTACATCCCAGCCTTCGTTGAGCATGTCCACCGCAAAAACAGCCCGGAACTCATTGTCTTTGGCTTCGAGCGAATTGAGCTTCAATTGCTTTTCGGCAGTTATGGTATTGCCATCTACCAACAACAGATTTTCTTCTTTAAAATCTTCCTTTAATTCAAGCAACAAATTATCGGCATCCACTTTGTGTTCGTCGAAAAAGCGGAATGCTTCCCGGATATCGCCGGTTGCATCGTGTCGTACCTTATCCAAATCAGTTACAGATAGCTTCTTAACTGTTTCAACAAATAAATCGAAAAACGCTTTATTCTCCTTGATGGTTTTTGACTTTAACATGATTACTGGCTTAATATCTTGCCCTATTGCAGCAAACAATTTTCGTTTGTACTGACTAAGCACCACTGTTTGAATAGCGCGGTCGATGGGCGAAAGATCGCTTTGTACCACTTCAATGTCTTTGGAATAGCCATCCTCACGAAACTTTTTAAGCGGATAATCGAAAATCACTTTGTTGTGATATTTCTCCGCGATATTTTCATCGGCAAGGTCGGCAGTTGCGGTAAATTCGAGCAAAATATTGGGCTGCGAAGTTCCATTGTCGGCATTGAAAATGCGCATCACGGTTGTTTCCCAATCGTCGGAACTGTCATCTCCAAAATCAATCGTAGCCTGTGTATCCTTCCCTTTTTTGGTGGCGGTGTTGATGTGATGCGCTTCATCTGAAATCAGTACTATTTTATGCTGTGCAAAATCATCATAGGTCAAACTATTTTCCTTTGGCGTATTGAGCGAAGTGTGCAATCCTTGCGTACTTGTGAGGCAAAGATTGATACAACCATCGTCAACCCCCTGAAAATTATCCACCATTTTCAGTTCAATGCGCTTTTCGCCAATAGAAATTGCCGGTGCAAACAGGTATTTAGGTGAAGCCTGATTCAGAAAATTCTCCTTTGTTTTTTCAATAATATTGGTGCTCGGCACAAAAAACAAGAAATTACGGTATCCTTTTTCAAACAGATAGAGCATAGCGCCTGCCATTATCAGCGTTTTACAGCTACCGGTAGCCATGTGGAATAACAGTTGCGGTTGGCGGTCTTTGCCTGCAAACGAATTTTTCCAATAGGTGATAAAGTACTTGAAACACTCCTCCTGATAGGGGCGTAACTTCAATGCCGGATTCAGCGACTGAGTAAAGTATTTAGGCAATTCGGTATTCTCAATCGTTCGTTTGCCAAATTCTTCTTTCAGCAAAGCCTGCAAGTTCATGCGTGGCGCTTGCGGTGTATCGTTGTTACGCTTTGCCATAGAACTGTGCATTTAGTCGTTTAATTTCTTCGGAAATGCCAAATTCCTGATTATCTATTTCAGAATAAGGAATATACAACAGATTTTTATCCAAGGCTTCTAACAGGAATTTCTGAGTGTCTTCAACGGATAACGAAGCAAAATCTTCGGCATTCTCGTCAATCTGTTTGGGGTTCACTTTCCAACTCAAAAAGCCGGTTTCCTGCATTTGCTGCCAGATTGCAGTAAGATCTTCCTTGCTTTCACTTGCCAAAATCTGATCGGCAAAATCCTGATTGGCTTTGGCTAACTCGCAATAAACAAACGAACCGCCACCTTGCCAGTTGACTGCTTTGGAAATACCTGTTTGATCGCATTCAATCATATCAAACATTTTATTTTTATCGTTCTTCCCTATAACATTTTGAAGTCTTATTACACTATCATTTTCACCATAATCCATTTGTTCTATACCAATAAAACGACGTCCCATTTTATGGGCTACGGCAGCTGTTGTCCCACTACCTAAATGATAATCAAGAACTATTTCATTTTTATTGGTAAAATGATGAATGATAATTTTTAAAAGATCTTCTGGTTTTTTCCCACTTCTAAATTCTACACCTCCTTCTAATCTGCAATTTCCAAAACTTCCTGCCAAATCATAGAAATTATTGATTGGAATAGTTTTTATACTGATTCCTGTTTCCACCAAAGTACTAGGAACCCCTTGGAAATACTTTCCTTTTGTAGCACCTTCTTTTTGTGGCCCAGTAAAATATCTATAACCATCTATTTCATCTCCTACTCCAAAAACTTTGTAAATAATCCCAAAACCATCTTGATTATATCTTCCTTCTAAAAAGTCCCTAAAAAACCTTCCAGATGAATTCCCATCTAATATACTACCCGTGGCCCATATTTCTTTACGTCCCTTAAAAGATGATTCTCTTTTACAAATCTTTATCTCGTTTTTATCAAATACAATAACCTTTTTCCCTCCTAATGAAATTTCATAACCAGAAGCTAACTCCTCGAAATAAAAGATATACTTATCCAAATTTGATTCAATCTCATTTAATATAGGCTTCGCTCTTTTACTTTTCCTAAAAACATAGACAGTTTCAATTTCTTTATGAAAATCCATATCTTGTTTCAATGTTTTATCAGGATATCGAACCCTTATGTAGAAAGTATTTAAATGTTCATTCCTACCAAAAATCTCGTCCAATAATACTTTTAAATAATCACCTTCATTATTGTCAATATGACAACACAAAAAACCATCATCAGCTAATAAAATTTTTGCTATTTCAAGTCTATTCTTCATGAAAGTCATCCAAGTAGAGTGATAGAAACTATCATTATACAGAAAACTATCACTTTCTGTATTATAAGGCGGATCAATATAAATCAACTTCAGTTGTCCGGTATAAGTTTTCTTCAAACTATGCAATGCCAATAGGTTATTCCCTTTGATAATCAGGTTATCCGCTTTTGAAATTGATTCAACTTTGTGTTCTCCATCCGCATCAAACTTCTTGAAGTTGGTCAATACTTTAGGTTCGGTGAGTCGGTTAATTTCGTCAGGTGCAAGAATTTCGTTCCAAAACACTTCGTTGCGCCTGGCATCTTCCTTGGTTTGTCCGCCTTCGAGCACGCAATCTTTGTATGGCCACGAAAGTACCACTTCGCGGCTTTCGGCCAGGAAATCGCCTTCATCGGTGGTCAGTCCTATTTTGTTTTTGAAACTGGTGTAGCTGTCGGGAAGAAAGCGCTTGTTCATTACAAATTTCTGAAAACGCACTTTGTCGAATACCAACATTCCTTCAACATCGATAAAGAAATTGGCTTTCAGCTTTTCGTTGCTCAAAATCAGTTTCAACAAATCGGGGCGAAGTTGCAGCGCGGATTCTACGATGCTTTTCTTGAGCATTACACCATCTTCGGAGGTATAATTACTATGTTGGCGGAGCAGTTGCTCCAGCTCTTGAAAAAGGGAAAGGTTGGACATAGTATTCTATTTTATTTAATCTTGTTCATTGCACCTATTCTTTTGATTATTAATGATATTGCATTTTATAAACCCAAAGGGTTTATATGTTTATAGAAAATATCCGGAGCAAAGACATACGACCCCGATGGGGTCGAACCTTATCATTTTCGCAATTTCTATAAACATTTGATGCCTCTGGCATCTGATACAATCACCGTTATCAAACTATTTTCCAGCGAATCACAAATTCATCAACCACTTCTATTTGCTGGTCGGCCAGTTGGTAGAGCGATTGAATGAGTTTGTTTTTCTCTTTTTTTTGTTCCTCGCGTTTCTCATCATAGTCGCGCCAGGCTTTGTCCCGCTTTTCTACGATTACATCTTTCTCTTTTTGTATGGCTAACTTTAGCCGGATATTCCGTTCAAGCAGAAATGCCTGGTTTTTCTCTTCAATTTCTTTGTCTAAGGCTCCCAAACTGCGTTGCAATTCTTTTCGGTTATCTTCTGCCCAGTTTTCTATTTTTTGTATTTCGATGGTAACAATATCGCCATTTCGTATTTCCAATGTTTCGGCCAAAGCGGCTTGTTTTGCTTCTAAAAGGTTGGAAACGGTCAATTTTAAATTCGGCTCTTCCGTGGTATTTTGTTGGCTTTTAGCATGAATAGTCAGCAATCGCAATGCGAAATCATCATCCATTGAATCGCCTTTGTTATCGGTTGCTGCCACCAAAAGTTGTTCTTCGTAATCGTTTAGCGAGCTGAACCGTACCACCCTCAATGCCAGCCAACCTGTATTTCCCAAGTTTTGCTGAATAACCGATATTTTAGAATTGTGATGGCTGTAATCGAATGTTATTTCGGCAAAAGGAGTAGCCGTATTTTTTGCTTGCTGAATCAGTTGTTGTGCCAGCGGATGCGTGGTGCGAAACACTTGCGCATTTTCAACCTGTGTGCCAATGGCATACGTTCCGGGTGTAATGGCAGTATGTTCTGATTTTAATAAGCGGAATTTATAGTTTTGTTCGTCAATCACTTCCATACTTGCTTCGAGCATGGAGCGGGTAAGCAGCCACAACAATTTATGGTATTGGGTCAGGCTTTTAGTTTGATTTACTTTCTTTATCCGTAGCTTGTTGATGACTTCCTCGTCAAAATGTTCGAGCAACGATGCTTTGGTTTGCTGCAAGGATTCCGAAATGGATGCTTCCATTTCATGTTCCAGTTGATTAAATGCGGCATCAATCTCATCGGTAGTACGGCATTGCTGGTAAATTCGCAAAATGCGTTTTTCAAAATCGAGCGTATTTTCAATAGATCCCAATACTTCGTCGCTAGCATCGAATACACCTTTAAACAATTCAAATTTCCGCTCCAATAACTCGTACACACGCTGATCGGCACGGTTGTTTTTATTGATAAAATTCACCACCACTACGTCGTACTTTTGGCCATAACGGTGGCAACGACCAATGCGTTGCTCCACTCGTTGCGGATTCCAGGGCAAATCATAATTGACCACCAGCGAACAAAACTGGAGGTTAATCCCTTCGGCAGCGGCTTCAGTAGCGATCATTATTTGTGCTTCGTGCCGGAAATAATCTACCAAAGCCTGGCGTTTATTAGCAGTTTGCGATTCAGACAGTTTTCCGGTGTCTTTGTTTTCTTTTTTCCAATCGTTGAATATTTCCCTGGACTTCGGATCGTTGTTGCTACCATTGAACAACAAGGTTTTGCCGGCATATATATTTTCTTCGAGCAGTTGTTGAATGTATTTCTGGGTGCGGGTGCTTTCGGTAAAAATGAGGGCTTTTTGCGGTGCTTTCATCTTTCGCATATTCTCAAAACCCAATTCGAGCGCTTTTAGCAGACAGTCGCCTTTGCTGTTGGTGATAATGCCAAGTGCTAATTGATGAATGATTCTCAACTCTTCAACTTCGGCTGTAATTTCTGAAATTTCTTCGGCAGTATATTCCTTCGCTGCTTTTGTTTCCATCTCCTCGTCCTCCTCTTCGTCTATCCATTCTTCAGAATAATCATCAAACTCCTCAAAATCTTCGCTGATCGAATCTACCAGATTGAGCTTGTCGTTGTGAGTTTCTATTATTTTTTCGAGGCGTTTGATGATGGTATCCAGCGTACCGGCAATGGCAAAACTAGATGAAGCCAATAGTTTGAAAAGCACCAGTGAAATAAGGTTACGCTGACCGCGTGGCAATCCATAACTCTCTTCTTTTTGCAGGTAATTGTGAATGGCAATAGAAAGCTCCATTTCTATTTCGCTCAGAAAATACTCCTGAACCATGGCCGATCGCTTGGTGTATTTCACAAACTCCTGCACATCGCTGCGCAGGGTGCGGTGCAATAATGGCCGGATACGCTGTCGGAGTTCATTGTAGGTGTCGGCATCGCGTAGGACTATTTTATTGTATTGATTCGTGAAACTCTGTAACCCACCAAAATAGTTATCGTCGATAATGGAGATTAAACCGTAGAGTTCTTTGATGTCGTTTGAAGAGGAGTTGCAGTAAGCAATAATTTTTTAAAGGGCAACAATCCTGTTTTTAGTACCAGTCCTGTTTTGTTATTTTTATATACGTTGCGCAATTTATGGGCTTCGTCCATGATTACCAAATCCCAATTAACATGCTGAATGTGTTGTATTTGTTTTACTGCAAACGGATATGAACAAATGATGATTTTGTCACTCGTGTTAAATGGATTTTTATACGAATTATTCAGAATGGCGTTGAAACTCTTACTTTCGAGTATGAGTGATGGTAAGAAAAATTTCTCTTCGAGTTCGGCGCTCCATTGTTTACGAAGCGTAGGCGGTGCAATAATCAGTATGTGGCGGCGGCGTTCTGCCCAATGCTGACTGATTACCAAAGCCGCTTCGATGGTTTTGCCTAATCCCACTTCATCGGCCAGAATCGCTCCCATACTAAACGGCGATCGAAAAGCAAACAAAGCCGCTTCAACCTGATGCGGATTGAGATCTACCTGTGCTTCGGCAAGCACACCGGTAAACTTGTCTTCGTCGGATGAGCTACGTTTTCGGGTTAGTTCCCAGGCAATGTACTTTTGTTGGTGCGGGCTAAGTTGAATCATGGTTTCGTGAGCCAATGCCATTTGCCCTTTCAGACTTCAGCCCATAAAAAAAGCGTGGACTAAATTCTTACCCGCGATAGAGGCCCTGAGAAGCCTACACAAGATTGATAAGTCAAAAGCCCACGCCGTTTGACGCGAGCATTTTGCTCATTGACTCTAATCTTGTGTTCGCTATTTTTGAAATTTCTCAGGTTTCTATCGCGCGAACAATAGCAGAATGCTATTTTAATATTTTAAATTACAATTGTTTATCTTCTATTTATTCATTTTTATTGGTCAAATATCCTATTTTATTCTTTGGTTTTGAATTTTGTTTTTTGTCGATATGCAGTTCAGCCAGGGATTGATTGATAAGTTCAATTTGCAAACGGGTATCTTCGTTAATATCATTATAATCAGTAAAAATTTCTTCGATATAGTCTTTTAGTTGTTTCATCTCTGATTGAAGTTCAGCCAAACCAGTATTGGGATTTGCAACCAGCGATTGACGTATTGTAACAAAAATGCGCATAATACCTCTGTTGATTTCAATTGCAGTTTTTGAATTCAACACGCTGCTAAGCATTGCTACGCCAAGCTCTGTGAAAGCAAATGGGGGATATTTAATATTGTAACCTCTGGTTTTGTTCAAGGTCGCAAATTGCGTCCTTGAAAGTATTTCAATTTCATCCTTAGTCAATTGAAACATAAAATCGTTTCCCTCAAATCGTTCCATATTACGACGCACGGCCTCTTTGAGCCTTTTTGTTTCAGTGCCGTAGAGTTCTGCCAGATCAAAATCAAGCATTACCCTTTGATCGCGTATTTCGTATATTTTATTTTGAATAACTTGTAATTCCATAAGAATCAATCATTTTCCAATCAGGTTTCGGTATCGCGAACAATAGCTAAATGCTATGTTAATATTTTAATGTACCGTATTTAAAGTCTTTGTTTCTTCTATAATTCTATTTTTTGTTTGATATACACAAATATAGGATGTTTTAAGATTAAGTCAAGCACTAAATTGTCATAAGAATGAGAAGTTAGCATTTATCCAAATTTAAGCTAACCAGAACAGCTTATAAAAAGAGAAATATGTGATTGCAGGAAGAAAACCAATAAAAACAACTGGTAATCATATCATCCGTATTAAGAAAAGGAATATCTATGGTGTCTGTCTTTTCATATAATTTCTGCACGAAGGCGGGCGGGTGTCTATTCATCCAAATTCGTGAAATTCGTTTTTTTCTGCCGTTCTGCACGTTCTGCCCTTTCTCCTTTTCTCCCTTTTCTCCCTTTTCCCGTCATCCTGTCCCGATGCTATCCGGCGAAAGCGGTGTTTCAGGATTACCATTTCCTTTTTTCCTCTTTCCTCGTTTCTTAATATGTCTTTGTGCAACTTAGTGTCTTTGCATCTTTGTGGCATTTTTTAGTTTAAACGTTTCAGATAAAAACTACAAGCATGCAGAACGTGCAGAACGTGCAAAACGGCAGAAACTAAAAAACACAAAATGAAATGTATGTCTCTCATCAGAGATTTATAAAGAATCCTACAACCTGGAATTCTCCGCTAATTCAGCCTAAAACGGTAAGTTATTGTTCCGGTTTGAAATTCAGGAGCATTATGGTCAATATTGAATCTGGCTTGAAGGGCAGCTTTTTTGGCAGCAGCAATCAGCTCAGGATTAACCGTATTGGAGCCTTTCACCCCGGCTTCTGCCTTCTTAACAGAGCCTGATTTATCAACAGATACCTGGACTACGACAACTCCCTCTTCATTTCCCGGATAATTCGGTTTTGGAAGTATTTGTGCCGTCCGTCCATCCAGGCTGGCAGATACGCCATTGCCAATACCACCACCCGGGCCGTATTTGTCAACATTGGCTGACCCTTGTGGAACACCCTGGTTCCCTGCCCCATAGGTAACCCCCTGACTGGTACTTTTTGAATCAGGTGATCCCTTTCCTCCTCCACCAAAGGCATTTTTAACCTTGCCGTTAATCGCTCCTGCCTTTCGTTCCTGTGCAGCAGCCAAGGCCAGTTGCTGGTCATTTTCCTTCTTCTGACGGGCTAATTCAGCCTTTTCAACTCGTTCCGATTCCGCCAGTTCTTGTTTTTCCTTACGGATCTTTTCGGCTTCAAGCTCTTTGATTTTCCGGGCTTCTTTCTTTTTAGTAGCTGATTCCACAGCAACCGTCTTCTCCAGTTCCTGGGTCATCAGTTCTTCCTTATCAGCCGGTGCAGCTACTTTCTTTGGAGCCTGTGCCGGAGCAGTCTTGGCTACAACCCTTTGTTCTACCGGATTTTGCATTGGAGGAGCTTCTCCTGGCGCAGGTTCTTCGAGTCCTAATCCTGTCTCTGAATCACCAAAATTCACCAGAATTCCTTCTTCCGGAGGCAAAGGAATAGTTGTGATAACTACAAAATACAGCAATAGCATCAGGATCACCGCATGGGTAACAATGGTGCCGATCAGGCCTGATTTATGTTCTGAGATAAAATTCATAATCCTTCAATTGCTATAGAATGTATCATACTGAACTTGATCTATTTTCTTACCGGTTCATACAGCATGTCCATAAATTCTACCGTAGTAGCTTCCAGATTAAATACAACTTTTTCAACATTAGCTACCAGAATGTTGTAAGCAAAATAAGCAGCAATACCAACAATTAATCCGGCTACCGTGGTTACCATCGCCTGATAAATACCAGATGACAGAAGGGATATGTTGATATTGTTTTCGGCATTTGCCATATCATAAAAAGCTTTAATCATTCCCATTACGGTTCCAAGAAATCCTAACAAAGGAGCACCTCCGGCCACACTTGCCAATACCGGAAGCCCTTTTTCAAGTTTAGAAACTTCCAGATTTCCAACATTTTCAATTGCAGTAGTCACATCAGCCATCGGACGGCCAATGCGTAAGATGCCCTTTTCAATCATGCGCGATGTGGGTGTATTCTCACTACGGCATAATGCAAATGCAGAATCAACTTTTCCATCGAGAATATATTCCCTGACACGGTCCATTAGGCTTGTATTAACTTGTCCTGCTTTCCGTATGGCCCTGTACCGGTCGAAAAATATATATACAGCTATAATGGATAGCAAAACAATCGGAATCATGATCGGGCCTCCTTTGATAGCCATATCAATAAGCCCGGTTTCGACCCGGTGAGGCAGTATTGCATTACCGGTGGCAACTGCACCTCCGGTCAAACTTTGATTCACCTGTAATAAGATAAAATTCACCATACGCATCTTGTTTTAGGTCAAACTTATTGTAAAACGATCCATTCCATACAAATAGTATGTCCTGCAAAAATACAACTTTATTTAAATATCTTTCTCAGTCACAGGATCGCCCTTGTATCCTCATATTAAACAAGCATCTAGCTATAGCTGTTCAAATTGGATTCTGCACGATTTTATTCGATTCTTTTTTGGCCTTCTTCCATCTTAAAATGCTTTTCATCTTCCGCCACAATTCATTAAAGTCATTAAAATCCTCCCTGTACAAAAGTCCGACTCCTTGTGTATAAGGCGATGTTTCGTAAATCAGGTTATTGTTGGCGCGATTATATGCTTTTAATTGAAGCTTCCCGTTATTGGTTATTTTAACATTCACATCCGCATCTCCCACAAAACTGTTGCTGTTGTTGTTGACATTTGTCCGAAGGGCTGAGTTGTTCCCAATATTCCCGTTAATGGTAACCCGGTCATTAAACAACTGTGTACTAAGTGCCAGTTCAACTTCGTCATTAGTAATCTGGTTGCCAGGGCGATAATTAACCCCAATATCAAAATCATTACTGATCTGCGAAAGCCAGTTACTAAACTGATTCGAAAGCAATTCACTTGCTGTTGATCCAACCAGATTGTTATTCGAAGAGGTATAAGTACCGCGAAGGTATTCCGGAGTATAAAACTTACTAAGAACCAGTAATGATAACATCTGTTTATTCATATCCTCGTCCGAACTTATATATTGTTTGACCTCATCTTTAATCTTATCTTCAGCTGTTGGCAATTCTATATCAAATTTGATATCTGGATTATTCAGGCTATTGGTTAGGGCTATTTTACAAAGTACAGGTAGTCGTTGTAAGAAATCTTTATTTTCATATACATTGCTTGCAAACAGATCGCTTAATGAAGCTTTCAAATGGTAAATGGCATTCAGGTTGACAGTAGCATCCATCGGATCACCGTTCCATTGAATTGTCCCTCCCCTTTGAATTTCAAACTTTTTGTTGATCACATTTTGAAGCGTAAATAAGTAATCACCCTGTTCAAAGGTATATTCACCAAAAAGGGAAATTGCACCGTTATTGTCTATTCCAACCTGCAGGTTGCCCGATCCCTGCGAACGAATGACATCTCCTATTTTTGAGTTGTAAATCAGCTGAACTTTGGCTTCGGGAGTCACCTCAACATTGAACTTCATCTCTAGGTCCGAACTGCTGTAAGGAACAACCTTTGTTTCCTGTTTTGCCTGATAACCTTGCAACACAAAATTAAGAAAGCCATATTCCTGTGCTTCACCGGCATAATCAAGCGAAATATTCATTTCAGTTCCTTTCTCGGTACGCGCTGTTCCATCGATCAGTAACTTATCATCGTTACCAGTAATCCGGATGATTCCGCTACCAAATAATTTCCCGTAAAATACTTCATTAATTTTAGGGGCTGTATTAAAAGCCATAATCTTTTGGGTCTTAATACTCAAATCATAAACCATATTCATGAAACTGCGGTGTTTAATTGTTCCTGAAAATATTCCTGAATTACCAAAATCATCAGTAATTCTGATATCAGGGAAAATAATCTGGTTCCCAGCGAATCTTACCGAATCGCTAAGGTTGTAATTGACCTGCAGATCTGAAAGCATCAGTCCGGCATTGGCAGCATACAATGCCCCAGTATGTTGAAGTGCATTGAGCGGTCCGTATAAACGAACCTTTCCGGTTGCATCACCGTGAAAATTGGCAAAGGCGCTTCCCAGTAACGGCTGAAGAATCATCAGCGAGAAATGGTCAAAATTGGTATGGATCGAAAGACTATCCCTGCCCGGATTGTATATTCCAAAAGCATGAAGCGTGTTTTTTTCACCCGATCTCACATCCAGACCAGCATCGATTTCCTCTTCTTGCGTGTCCCACCGGCTTTGAATATTTGCATCCCCAATAAGCTGACCGATGATACTCAACCCGGCTATTTTCAAATCTGATAGAAACAGGCTACGCCGATACACATCAAAAAGCGAAAGGCTTCCATTTAATTCCCCTTTCAATTCAAGTCCTCCGGCGATAATTGAATTCAATGAATTCAGGTCTATCTGAGTGAAATTAATATTCAGCTTGTTGTCTGGATTTTTATCAATTGAACCGTCAGCCGTAATAGACTGACCCCGACTTGAAAGTTTTAGTTTATTGATTTTGATCAAGGTGGAGTCAACGGTAATAAGAGCTGTATTAATCTGCCATAGACTATCGGCAAGGTAGATTCGGGACGGTTTAACCGAAATATCCAGATGTGGATAATTCTTTTGTTGTGAGAACTTTGTGCTTGTATTAATAGAACCACTGTATGAGATCTCACCAAAATTGTTCCAGGCAAGTTTCGAATCAACAATATCTCCCGAAGCTTCAGAAATCAGCGAAAGATTATATACTTTAAACTGTTCGCCCAGATCGATTTCATCCACTTTATTGCGGATATTGAGTTTCGAATCTCCATTAATATTGAGGGTAGCATTCTTTAAAACCGATGTCTGATATTGTATTTTCGGGAAACCGGCATTCAAAACCAATGTGTTTTTATCAGAGTTTATACTTCCCTCAGCAGTGGCAGGTTCCATCATCAAATCAGGGACCAACACCTTTGCGAAACGATTAATATCCTTTAATACCAATTTGAAATCAAAATTGTTGGTTACCTTTTGAACTGGAATTTTAATTCCGGAGGACGGCAGGTAATGGGCGATAATGCTTTTAATGGTATAGGGAAGACTACGCAATTGATATTGCCCCTTAATATCGGCTTCCAGAAAATCAGAACGGATCTGCAATACCGGCTCAGGTTCATTGAATGTTTTCAGATCAAAATTATCAAAGGCCACCACCCCGTTCTCGTTCATGAAATGACCTTCTTTAAAGTGAATGAACCCGGCCAGGTTATCAATGTTGTTGCCCTTAAAATTGGCATTGAGTGCAAACGAAATCTCAGCTTTCTTATATGTGCTGATTAGATTTAAAGCTTTTAAGTCAGCCTTTTCGACCAACATATTAAAATTAAAGACAGGCACCGGAACATTGAGATCGAATTGTCCGTCGAACCTGAACTTAAGGTTTGGATCATTTACAACCAAATTCCCATCAAATTTGCGGTTCTCGATATCCCCATTCAAATGGATGTCCTTATAGTTGTAATCATTAACCTGGATACTGTCAATCTGGCCCGAAACGGTAGCATTAAAATCTTGAGTCTTTGGATTAAGTATTCCTTCGATGTTTCCGTTAAAGGTAACCCGATCGAGAATATCAGTTTGTAACAACTTTCCTGCCATGAAATCTATGGTCTTCAGCTTGCCGTTAATTTTAAGCTTTTCCCCTTTGGATGGCAAAAATGATAAGTCGGTAGTTAGCACCCCCCATTTGGAACGAAAAGTTCCAAAGGCTACAAAGTCGCTTAGAAATCCGGTAAAATTACCGTTGTACTCAATGACTCCTGCCTGTAGCAGATTGTCAGGAATATTTAATTTATCAAGTTGAAGGATGGCAGGAAGTTTAACCTTCTCGATATCGTTTAAATCGGCAAACGATCGTTTCAGGTCAAAGTGCATGTATGTTTTCGAAATATTGGGTAAGCCGTTCAGGTAAAAATCAAAGTTCAGCCGAGTATTTTCGCCAATACTGAGAACCGTATTTTTCCCCTTCAAATCGACCGGTGTACCAGAAAACAAACCTGAAACCTCAATTTTTTCATCCATACCCCTCAGCGAAGGAACCAGGATGGCAATGTCTTTCATCCCAATGACCGACTTTTTAAGTTCCAGATTAAACTTTATCTTTCCCGGATCAAGTTCCGGCCCTGCTCTACTTTTATCAATCCGGATGTTTGCTTCTGATATTACTGAGTTTGAGGTCTGAATATGAAGCTTATTCAGGTAAACGGAGTCAGGAGTGGCAATCAGATGAGCCGAAAAATCCTGAAGCTCAAAATCTTTCCCGTTATTCATCTGTAAGCGGTTTATCTGAAAGGCAATGGTCCCGTTATGGGTTATCATATCCGAAATTCCAAGGCAGATATCATTGAGGTAAATCTGATGTTTCCCGATGCTATCGTGGTATGAATACCTAACTTTTGCATCGTTAAACTCAAACCGCTTCATGGTAAGATCAAAATCAACGCTGTCGATTTTCAAAGTATCCTTATCTCTTAATAAATTGGCCAGAAACTGGTAATTCGGTGTACCAAGAGAATCAACATCAATATGTATGATGGTTTTATTTAGTTTGAGCTGATTGATTCCGACATAAAACCTTTTAATGCTGAACGAATCAACATTAGCCACCAATTCCTGAACAAACAACAGAGAATCATGTTTCTGATCTTCAATCAATACATCCTGAAGTACAATTTTGTTGAAAAATGCAACGGAAACACCTTTCACAGTGACTGTTGTACCATATTTTTCCGAAAGATGTTTTGCCAGAATACGGGTTAAATAAGTTTGCACCACCGGACTCTGAAGTATCAGCCAGGAAGAAAAAAGAAGGACACCGAGGGTGACCAGAACGGACAATCCTATTTTAAATGTTTTTTTGATATTTTTGTCGATCAAATTTGAATACAAAATAATACAAATACCCGGATAAAAACCAGTCTGTCTAACAATTTAACGTACTAACAGGCTTTTTATTGATCTCAATGAATAAAGAAAATGACATCCTGATTTTGGGAATCGAATCTTCCTGCGATGATACATCTGCTTCGGTGATTAAAAACGGATACCTGCTCTCAAATATTATAGCCGGGCAAAAGGTTCACGAAGCCTACGGCGGAGTAGTTCCTGAACTTGCCAGCCGGGCACATCAGCAAAATATTGTTCCCGTAGTCGATCAGGCGCTCAAACAGGCAGGGATAAAACCTGAGGATATTACTGCCGTTGCCTTTACCCGGGGCCCCGGTCTGTTGGGATCATTACTTGTTGGAACTTCCTTTGCCAAGGGATTTTCTCTGGCTACCGGTGCTCCCATGATCGACATCAATCACCTTCAGGCACATGTACTTGCCCATTTCATTCAGGAATACGATACCCCCTATGACCCGCCGAAATTTCCTTTCCTGTGCCTGCTTGTTTCAGGAGGAAATTCGCAGATTATCGTCGTTAAGGATTACCTGGATATGCAAGTATTGGGCCAGACCATCGATGACGCTGCCGGAGAAGCTTTCGATAAGTGCGCCAAAGTGATGGGTCTTCCCTACCCCGGCGGACCATTTGTAGATCGCTTAGCTAAAGAAGGTAACCCGGATGCCTTTAAATTTGCGAAACCACGCATACCCAATTTCGACTATAGTTTCAGCGGATTAAAAACCAGTTTCCTCTATTATCTGCGAGATCAGCTGAAAGAGAATGAAATCTTTATTGAAGAACGAAGGGCTGACCTCTGTGCTTCACTTCAGAAAACAATCATCGACATATTGCTCGATAAACTGGTGAAAGCAGCCAAAGAAACCGGTATCCGCGAAATCACGGTTGCCGGAGGCGTGTCTGCCAATTCAGGCCTGCGTGAGGCACTAATGCAAACAGCCGTGAAACATCACTGGAAAATGTATATCCCCAAATTTGCATTTACTACCGATAATGCCGCCATGATCGCCATTACAGGCTATTTCAAATACCAGAAGGGCGAATTTACAGGTATGGATGCCGTACCTTTTGCCCGGATGGATATCAGGGTTTAAATCTCATTTACAGACATATAAAGACGGATAAATTATTTGAGATAGTCATGATGTCTCATTTCTACAATTATCGACAAACCTCTCAGGTGTTATATTGATACAATACCAAGGCTATACCTGCTCCCTAAAATAGGGAGCAGGTATAGCCTTGGTATTGTCCTGGAACTGTATTATTAAATTGGGAAATGATTTCAGGAAAGACCTTTTTGTCAGAATTTCATCTGTTAAATTAATAATATTAGGGAGCGAAAGCGGTATTGCCAATAATCATGAACTGCAGAGAATGATTGTAAGATTAACATCTATACTTACAATTTTTTCAGCATCCACAAACCGCAACTAAAGTGTTTGGTGTTGCCTAATGGAGCAGACAAATATTCAAAACCGAACTTTTCATAAATCTTTAATGCCAGATGCAATTCAGTGAGGGTTTCGAGATATGCCTTCTGAAATCCATGTTCACGGGCAGTTTGCAGACATTTTTCAATTAAAGTACGGCCCAGACCAATACCACGTGCTTCGGGAAGCAAATACATTTTCACCAATTCACAGGTTCCTTCTGGCAATCCTTCAGTAGGGAAAATACCGCCACCACCAAGTATTTTACCTTCAGACTCTGCCACAAAATAGGAGGACATTGGCGCGAGAAACAATTCGGATAAGGCATCGGTACTCGAATCGAAATAGACTGTTCCGGGACGGTTAGCACCAAACTCAGCCAGCGTATCGCGTATAATGACTGCAAGCTGGCTATTATCTGAGGGCTGAATGGTTCGTATTTTCAGGTTTGAAGGAAGACGAGAAGTTGGATCGGTCATAGATTATTCGTTAAAGAGAGAATGAGCATTTAAAAGATTGTGAGTTTAGGTATAATTTGAGATAGTTTATAACAGACCTTCATTCTTCAGTATCTCCATAATCTTAACTTTTGAGATAGAAGCAATTTCACTTTTATCATATATTGAAATCAAAGTTACATCTTTATCATTTTCTGTTACCAATAATTCTAAAGTAATTATTCTGAACCCGCCACTTTTACCTTTGTTTTTGGATTTTACCAATAGCCTGTATTTATAAATACCACCACCCAAATCAACAGGAATGTTATCCGCTAGATTTTCAAGAAACAAATTCAATTCATCATCAATAGAATGATATTTCTTCTTGTATCTCTTATACCTTTTATTGAAACTTGGGGTGAAGTATACCGTAATGTTCATTTAAATAATTCATTGATCGGTAATCTTTTCCCCGCCTTCACCTCCTTAATAGAGGTTTTAATATCATCGTAAATGTCGTCCTTTTCGATTTTCACAAAAGTTCCGTCTTTAGCCATTTCAGTAATAAGTCCAAAAAGGTATTTCCCCTTACTGTTGCTGGTGTCAATTTTTATCGTAAGTGTTTCCATATCATGTATATTTTAAAACAAAGCTACAAAACTAAGAGGTAAACACCAATTGCTGAATATCTTTTATCTGATTCAATTGTAATTATCAGTTTATTCCTTTCCACCATTCAGCTGCAGAAGCAAATTCATCGAGGTTGACCTCTTCTCCGATCATGGGATGTATGAGGGGTACATTTAAGCGGTGAGCCTCTTTGGTGACCAGTTCTATCGGTTCATCCCAGGCATGAAGTGAGAGTGCAAACTTCGCCCAATGCACCGGCATCAGATTGTTGGCTTTTAAATCAATGGCTGCCTGAACAGTTTGTTCCGGCATCATATGGATGTATTTCCAGGATTTGTTGTACTGACCACATTCGAGCAGTGCCAGATCAAAAGGACCATGTTCGGCGCCTATACGGGCAAAATGAGTATCATAACCTGAATCACCACCTATGAAAATCTTTTTTGTTGTAGTCTGCAAAACGAATGAGCACCAGATGGACTGATTTCGTTTCGTATTTCTTCCTGAGAAATGACGACCAGGTGTGGCAGTAACATTGAATCCGGAATTCAATAAAGCCTGCTCGTTCCAGTCCATTTCAAGGATATTATCCGGATTGAACCCCCAGTATTCCAGATGAGCCCCGGCACCCAGCCCCGTAATTACTTTTCCAACCCGAGGCTTCAACTTCATCACAGTTTGATAATCCAGGTGATCCCAATGGTCGTGGGTAATAAACAGATAGTCGATATCAGGTATTTCCTCTGCTGTATATACTTCGCTGCCGGGAAAGCTTCCAACCATAAACGAGAATGGGGAAGCGCTGCCACTGTACACGGGATCGACCAATATCTTCTTTCCGTCAATCTGCATAAAGTAGGATGAATGTCCAAACCAGACCAGTAAATTATTTTCGGGATCCAAAGTCAGGAGATTGGTCTTTTTCGAAGGTAATCTGCCAGCTGGTTTTTTGTGTTTGCTGATCTTGAATATGCCTTCCCTGATCATTTCAAATTTACTTACATCTTCCGCGAAAACGGGAGTAAAGGTCAGGTTTTGAAATGAATTGTCTTTGTAGTTAGGAGATTTTTTAATTCGTTCAAAACGTCTGCCCGATGCAGCTTTGCCAAATTGACTTTGATTTATAATGATAACAGTAGCCAGTGATATCAGCAGAAAAATTGATAATATTACGTACATATATTTCCTTATTTATCCACTTTAGCTTTTGCCAATATCTTCATGTCTTTCATTTCCAGGATATTTTTTGCATACCCGGTTAATGATGCATTTATCATGGCTGCAGCTAAATCTTTTAGCGTAATCACCATATTCGGGGTTAATGTTTTCATAAGAAAAAACAGCCATCCCAGATATTTGTATGTCTTGTAATAAGTTTGCGAAGGTTTCAAGGGCAGGAATGGCTGGATTCCTCCAGGTCGAAGATTATATACATGCTTGAATGGCAATTTCATTAAGTCGTTTTCAGTTTTACCTTTTACACGTGCCCAGATGGTTCTTCCTTTTTCACTGCTATCTGTGCCGGCTCCCGAAATGTAGCAGAAAGTCATATCAGGGTTTAGGGTTGCAATTGTTTTGGCAAAATTTAATGTCAGCGTATAGGTAAACTTGGTATAATCTTCTTCGTTTTTTCCTAAAGAAGTAACGCCAAGGCAGAAATAACATGCATTGTAACCTGTTAACCTATCTTTTAGTGATGTGATATCGAAGAAATCATTGTGAATGATCTCGGTTAGTTTTGGATGGGAATAGCCACACGAAGTGCGGGTTATCACCAAAACCCTTTCAACTTCAGGGTGATGCAGGCATTCATAAAGAACACCTTCGCCAACCATTCCGCTGGCCCCAGTAATAATGACTTTTAACTTATTCATGGTATCAACATTATATTTTCAGAACTACCTCATTTCGATCAATTCCCTATTGAAAGTTTTAAATGTACAAAAAACAGTATTTCTGTTCAATAGATTGGTGTAAATGAATTAACTTTATTCATGAAACATTTTAGTAGGATGCATGGTTTAATTGCTAAACAAAATATATTTTGCCAATAAAACCCAAAATACCTGTAATGATTGTCACCGGCTTCCTCGGAGCCGGTAAGACAACGTTTATAAACCACCTCCTGCTTCAGAATAAGGGGGTTAAAATTGGACTGATAGAGAATGAGTTTGGAGACGTTTCTATTGATTCCAAACTATTTACCGACTATCAGCCTGAAAGTATTCTGGAGCTTAATAATGGTTGCATCTGTTGTTCAATTTTCAACGAATTTTCACTTGCACTTCAGGAACTCGTTAAAAAGCATGATCATCTGGAACAACTGATCATTGAAACCACAGGAATAGCTGATCCGGGCTCAATCATTGAACTCTTTTACAGGGACATTGATTTGGTTCGATTATTTGAATTTAGTGGAACTATCTGCCTGGTTGACTCTGTAAACTTTCAGGATCAATCCCTTGGTTTTGAACAACAAAAACAAATCTTATTGAGCGACCTCATCATTTTAAATAAAGTGAATAAATCGGATACGAAAAGACTTAAGGATATTCACAGAATTGTTTCATCCCTCAATAAAACAGCAACAATTGTTGAAGCTAATTATGCAGACATCGATTTGGCACAGTTATATATTCTTCAACCCCAGTTGCAGGAAGATTTCATTCGGAAAATCCGCAAGCCGATTTACAGTGAACATGATGCTAATGAATTTCACAGTTTTACAATACGGTTTGGAGGTTATCTCAATGAAAACAGTTTTCGGGAATGGTTCAGATATTTTGCTTCAATCCACAAAAAAGACATATACCGCATAAAGGGAATTGTACACTTCAAATCCAGTCCTCTTTTGTGGATTGTGCAGGCAGTTGCAGGCAGTGTTTTAATAACTGAAGGTTCGGTTATTAATCCGTTTGAATCCCTCGAGAACGTGCTGGTATTTATTGGAAAAGAAATCAGTAAATTTGAGATTGAAAAAGAAATTCAGCAGTACATCCTTCAGGAAAACTAATCGGAAGGACCTTTTCCTGTTTCATTTTTACCCCGCCTGCTTTGGGCAGGTTTTTCCTTTTTCCTAATTAAATGGATCAGTAACAAACGGACGAACATCAGTCAGCAACATTCCTGCAGTCTGAGCAGCCTGCATTCCCAGTTCACCATCCTCAAAAACCTGGCAATACTGTGGGTCGACATGAAGTAATTCTGCACATTTAAGGAATGTTTCGGGCTCAGGTTTGTGGCGATCAACATCATCCGCTGTCACAATCACATCAAAGTACTGATCAATCATCAGTTCCTTCATTTGCAGCATAGCACTGATTCTGCTGGCGCCTGTTCCAACTGCCATTGGTATTTTTCCGTGTGCATTTTTCATCAGATCAACTACAGTATCATGGGGTCTGATCTTATTGATGTTCTTCCAGAATTCTTTTTGTTTCATCCTGACAATTTTCTCAGCATCAATGCTCAGGTTCTGTTCTTTCTTAATCCGATCAGCAAAAGCGATGGTTGGCATTCCTGTCATTTCTACCAGGATGTGTTCATCGAAGCTGCATTTTAATTTTTCGCATACTATATGCCAGCTTGCTATGTGAACAGGCAGCGAATCAGACAATGTTCCGTCAAGATCAAAAATAAGCGCTTTTGCTTTTGGATGTATTTCAAGTTTCATGAAGTTTCAATTTTATTTAAGGATCCTATCTCTTTAGAAAGAATGGATCCCTGGCTTACAATTTTACAGGCTGCGAAATTAACAAACTTTCCTGTATTGAAATTTGAATCAGAAAGTTTGTGGTTAAGAAGAAATATTCTCATTTTTGTATGCCTACCAGTTCCTACCGGTTCGTATCATTTTAAAGTGTCATACTTAAACCCAACTTTATGAAGTATTTCTTATTTATAGTTCTTGCAGTCCTCATTTCAACGGCTTCAGGCAAAAGCAAGTACAAAAACATTGCTTATGACGAAAAGACTCCGCACGACTGGGAAAATCCTGCAATTTCTGAAATCAACAGGGAAGCTCCGCGAGCATTTTTTATTCCATTTGCAACAGCTGAACAGGCCATCCAAAACGATATTTGGAAATCACCTTTCATTCAATCGCTCAACGGAACCTGGCAGTTTCACTTGTCACACAACCCATACATTCGTCCTTTCTACTTTTTTAAAGATGACTTCGATACTGATGACTGGACAACCATTAAAGTGCCTGGAAACTGGGAATTGCAGGGATTTGATGTTCCTATCTATACCAACATCAGATACCCTTTTGTAAAGAATCCACCATTCATTCAGAAATTCTACAATCCCGTAGGTTCCTATAAGCGTAACTTTACCATACCCGAAAACTGGAACGGGCAGGATATTATTCTGCATTTGGGAGCAGTAACTTCGGCCATGTATGTATGGGTGAATGAACAAAAGGTTGGATACAGCGAAGACAGCAAAACACCAGCAGAGTTCAATATCACCAAATATCTAAAGAAAGGTGCCAATTCACTGGCAGTTGAAGTTTACCGTTGGTGTGATGGAAGTTATCTCGAAGACCAGGATTTCTGGCGGATGAGCGGAATCACCCGTGATGTGTTCCTGATGGCCCGCAACCCACAACACATCAGCGATTACAGGGTTTCCTCGCCACTGGTAAATAATTATAAAGATGGAGAATTTAAATTGACTGTTCAAGTTGCCAATTCTGCCCCAGCAAACCCTCAAGTAACGCTGGAAGCTGTCCTGATGGATGGAGGAATAAAGGTTGCCGAAATGAAGCAGGATGTTCAAACCAAAGCTCAACCTGTTTCCGCTGTACTTTCTTCAAACATTCCTTCAGCCAAACCCTGGAGTGCAGAAAACCCGAATCTTTATCAGCTTCTGATTACATTAAAAGATGGTTCAGGTAAAGTGATTGAGGTCCTTCGTCAGGAGGTAGGCTTCCGCACAGTCGAAATCAAGAACGCACAATTGCTTGTAAACGGTGTCGCCATTTATGTGAAAGGTGTCGATATGCACGAGCACAACCAAATAACAGGACATTATCAGGATGAGGCAACTATGCTTAAAGATATTCTGTTGATGAAATCACACAACATCAATGCTGTACGCTGTTCGCATTATCCTGAACCTGAGCGCTGGTATGAATTGTGCAATCAATACGGAATTTTCCTTGTTGATGAAGCCAACATCGAATCACATGGAATGGGCTATGGTAAGGAATCACTGGCAAAAGATCTTGTATGGAAAGATGCACACCTTTTCCGCACCAAAAACATGTTTGAGCGTGATAAAAACCAACCTTCGGTAATTATCTGGTCTCTTGGAAACGAAGCCGGAAATGGTGTGAACTTCGAAGCAACCTATGCTTACCTGAAGTCAGTTGATCAAAGTCGCCCTGTTCAGTATGAGCGAGCCGACGGAGGAGCAAATACCGACATCATGTGCCCAATGTATGCGCGGATCAATAATATGGAAGATTATGCCAAAGGCAATCCTACCAAACCATATATTCAGTGTGAATACGACCATTCCATGGGAAACAGCACCGGTAACCTTCAGGATTACTGGGATATGATTGAAAAATACCCGGTTCTGCAGGGAGGCTTTATCTGGGATTGGGTCGAACAGGGAATCCTGACCAAAGATGCCCATGGGAATAAATTCTGGGCTTACGGCGGTGACCTGGGAAGCGATACACTTTATACCGATGGTAATTTCAACTGCAACGGACTCATCAATCCTGATCGAACAGCCAAACCAGGCTTAATTGAAGTTGGCAAAGTTTACCAGAATATCGGGTTTAAAGCTGTAAACCTGAACAATGGCGAGATCGAAATCCGTAATAAATATTCTTTCACCAATCTTTCCGAATTTGACTTTGACTGGGAAGTTGTTGCAGATGGCAAAGTAGTTAAGGCTAGAAAGCTGACTAATCTTGACCTTGCACCAAATACAAATAAAAAAATCCAATTGGATTTGAAAGTAGAGCCATTACCAGCTACCGAATATTTTCTGAATATCTCGGCCAAGCTAAAGAAAGCCAAAGGAATACTACCTGCCGGATCAAAAATGGCTTACGAACAATTCCTGTTACCCTTTAATACAAAAGCTATTCCTGTCTCAAAGAGTACTCTTCCTATGATAACTTCAAAAGAAGAAGGAAACAGGTATATAGTTGAAGGAAAAGGATTCAAAATCAACTTCAGCAAAGAAGAAGCTACCTTAAAGAGCTATCAACTGGATAGCAAGGAACTGTTGCTTGCAGGCCCTGTTCCTAATTTCTGGCGTGCACCGATTGATAATGACTTTGGAAATGGATTGAACATTAGAAGCCATGTATGGAGAAAAGCCGGTGAACTGAAAAGCATCAAATCAACCACTGTCAAACAAGTTGGGAACGAAGTGAATGTAAATTTCAACTTTGACCTTAAAAATGACAAAAACCAGGTCATTGCCAATTACATATCGGACTATACCATACTCGGAACAGGTGAAGTGATTGTGAACAATAGCTTCAGGATGATGAAAGATTCGTTGCCTGAAATCATTCGGTTTGGAGTAAACCTGGTGATGCCTCGTGAATTTGATCAGATGAGCTGGTTGGGACGTGGACCTCATGAATCGTATGCCGACCGGTATACAAGCGCTTTGGTAGGACTTTATTCAGGATCAGTTGCCGATCAGTATTTCCCTTATGTCCGTCCACAGGAGAATGGGAATAAGATTGATGTTCGCTGGTTAAGCATTACCAACAAAGAAGGTCTGGGGCTGGAATTTATTGGACTTCCGCTTCTATCAGTCAGTGCTCACCACCAGATCATGGAAGATTTCGAATCGCCCGACCGTACTGACGGAGGTGCAAAAGCAGGATTAAAAATGATCCGCCGACACCTCAATGATGTAAAACCACGCGACCTGACTTCAGTAAACATTGACTATAAACAACAGGGTGTGGGTGGCGATGATAGCTGGGGTGCCTGGACACACGATCAATATCGTTTAAGGGAAAAAGCTTATACTTATTCATTCCGTATTTGCCCGTTAAAGCCAGGCGAAAAAGCGGTTGAAAAAGTGAAGATCAGTTACCAGTAAAAAGTCGGAAGTCGGAAGTCGGAAGTCAGAAGACCAAAATGCCACTTCATTAGTAGAGAAGCGTATTGAAGAAAGTAATAAATAGAAAAGCGGGAGATTCCAAAAGGAGTTTCCCGCTTTTATTAAGCCAACCTGGAACCTGGAACATTAAACTTCTTTGTACCACCCAGAATACATTCCATAAGCATTGGCAATGCGTTTAATCTCGCCTTCAAGTAATTCAGGACTGATGTCTTTAATTTTTTTAGCCGGAATGCCCGCATAAACGGTACCGCTTTCAACCCTTGTTCCCTTGCTTACAACAGATCCGGCAGCAATAATACTATTACTTTCAACGACCACATCATCCAAAACAACAGCATTCATGCCAATCATTACATTGTCGTGAACATTACATCCGTGCAAAATTGCCCCATGAGCAATAGTCACATAGTTGCCGATATTGGTTGGTGATTTCTGATAGGTAGCATGAATCACTGCATTGTCCTGAACATTGGTATTATTGCCTATCCGAATATAATAAACATCCCCGCGTAACACTGCGCCATACCAGATACTGCAATCATTCCCCATTTTTACATCTCCAATGATAGTAGCCGTTTCGGCCAAAAAACAATTTTCTCCGAATTCAGGAGTCTTCCCTAAAATAGTTTTGATCAGTGCCATTTTATGATTTCATTTTTAAATATACAACAAATATACAAAATTGAGCAAACGCTTATTACCGGATGTGCATATTCCTTTTGCCAATATTGATTAGATATTCGGTGTTTCAATTTACCATGAAGATTCACTTCCAATTATACCCGGACAGAGTTTTTGTTTACGAATAAGTCTTGCCCTAAGGTGACTTACCGAAGGAATGCCGACGTAAATTGGACCTGGTTTGGGTAGGGATTGGGAGGGGAACTAAAGGGTATTCCTTCTCTATATCTGTACTATGATTGATCTATAACTGTACAAAGATCCTGATCTTTGTACAGTTATAGATCAATCATAATTTAATTTATCCGAAGCAAATACGACGCAATCCTTATCCTGATACAATCAGTGTTGGTCGAAAGAAGGATTATTTCTTTTCTGAAAAACATCTGAATGGTAAGAAAATTGGTGTCCGAATTCAAAGAGTTCATTTCTAAGACTGGATATCAGACTTTGCAATAAGATCATTCAAAGACTAAAGATAGTAAATTTTCAAGAAAGAAATACACTTGATGATCGTTATAGAGAACAATTAATTTCACTGCGAAATAATAAACTTTGTATTAAGATATAGACATATGTCATATCAAAAAATTAAGACTATCCAATCAGTCTTATTAAATAATGGCTATTTTAGCAGCGTTTTTAAAAAGCAAGCTACTGCCGGAGATAATGAATTAGATATTATTGCGTCAAAAGCACCTATATTTTTAGATAATCTTTAGGACTTAAATAAGATATATATCATATGTTACGGTTATCTTTTGACTGGAATGATTGACTTGACTGAAGGTCTGACGTGCATGTGAACAAACGGGAGATATGTTTAATAACTCAAAAAGTTTAGAATGAAAAACACAAAAGTAATAGAACTGGAAGAAGTCGCTATTCGGTTCTCGGGGGATTCGGGCGATGGGATGCAATTGACGGGAACGCTGTTTTCGGATACCTCCGCGCTATTGGGAAACGACATTTCGACCTTCCCTGATTATCCATCTGAAATCAGGGCACCACAAGGTACAGTTGGTGGCGTTTCAGGCTTCCAGGTTCAATTTGGAAAGAAGAAAATTACAACACCGGGGGATTTGGCTCATGTGCTTGTTGCCATGAATCCAGCAGCCCTTAAAGCTAATGCTGCATATATGAATCCGGGCGGCACCATCATTTTTGATGTGGATTCATTCAGTGAAAAGAATTTTGAGAAAGCTCAGTTTAAAACAAACGACCCGTTTACTGAATTAAACCTGAACGATTATTCGCTGATTCCTGTTCCAATTACCAGCCTGACCAAAGAAAGTCTGAAGGAACTTGAACTCGATAACAAGAGTGTATTACGTTGTAAGAATATGTTTGCTCTGGGATTAATCTGCTGGATGTTCGATCGTCCTCTCGATTATATAGAAGGATTCATTCAGAAGAAATTCGGTAAGAAAAATCCGCTGGTTGCAGAAGCAAACCTTTGCGTGGTGCATGCCGGATATAATTACGGGATGAACCTTCAGCACATGACTCCTCAATATATTGTACATCCTGCCCCAATAGAAAAAGGCATCTACAGAAATGTGAACGGCAACCTTGCTACGGCATGGGGATTACTTGCCGCTGCTGAGAAATCAGGTCTTGAACTTTTTATAGGCTCCTACCCTATTACTCCAGCCACAGATATATTACAGGCATTGGCAGAACGAAAAGATCTGGGTGTAAAATCATTTCAGGCGGAAGATGAGATTGCAGGTATCTGCACCACCATCGGCGCAGCATTTGCTGGCGATCTGGCCGTTACATCCACTTCAGGACCGGGATTTGCCCTTAAATCCGAAGCACTCGGTCTTTCGGTAATGGCCGAATTACCTATCGTTGTGGTTAACGTTCAGCGTGGTGGACCATCAACGGGATTACCAACCAAAACAGAACAATCAGACTTATTACAAACCCTATATGGAAGGAATGGAGAGAGCCCTGTAGTCGTTTTGGCTGCAAGCACTCCATCAGACTGTTTTTACTATGCTTTTCTTGCTGCAAAAATTGCCCTTGAACGAATGGTCCCGGTTGTACTTTTAACCGACGGATTCTTAGGTAACGGCAGCGAACCCTGGAGAGTTCCTACGATGAGTGAACTTCCTCCAATCACACCACGGAAGGCTAAAAACCCTGAAACTTATTTACCTTATAACCGCGATCCTGAAACACTTGCAAGAGAATGGGCTATCCCTGGAATGGAAGGTTTCGAACACCGCGTTGGAGGATTGGAAAAAAACAATGCGGGTGGTGTAAACCAGGATCCTGATAATCATCAACGTAACAGTGAAATCAGGGCAGCCAAGGTTGAGAAAGTGGTCGAAATGATTCCTGAACTTGAAGTAGCAGGCGAACCTGAAGGTGATCTGCTTGTAATTGGATGGGGTGGCACTTACGGACACATGATCAGTTCTGTTTTGGCTATGCAGGCAGCCGGGAAAAAAGTTAGTCTGGCACACTTCAATTACATAAAGCCTCTTCCTAAAAATACAGCTGAAGTCTTCGGCAAGTTTAAAAAGATCGTGGTTTGTGAGTTAAATATGGGTCAGTTTGCCAGCTATCTGCGCGACAAATTACCTGAATTTAAATACCACCAGGTCAACAAGATGAAAGGTCTTCCTTTCTCTGTACACGAATTAGTTGATAACTTTGATAAATTACTGGAGGCTTAATCATGACGAAATTTAATTATACTGCCAAAGATTTTAAAAGTGCTGCTGAAGTGCGCTGGTGCCCGGGTTGTGGTGATTATGCTATCATGAATGCTGTTCAGAAAACAATGGCTGATATGGACATTGCCCATAAAGATTTTGCTGTTATCTCAGGAATCGGATGTTCTTCAAGGTTTCCATATTACATGAGTACTTATGGATTTCACACCATACATGGTCGCGCAGCGGCTATTGCTTCAGGAGTAAAATCAGCAAATCCTGCATTAACAGTTTGGGTAATGACTGGTGACGGCGATTCCCTGGCAATCGGTGGTAACCATTTCATTCACCTTATACGCAGGAACATCAATCTGAATCTGGTCCTGTTCAACAACAAGATCTACGGATTGACCAAAGGCCAGTATTCTCCAACATCAGACAGGGGCAAGATCACAAAGACTTCACCATTCGGCACCATAGAAGATTCATTTGTTCCAGGACAATTGGTACTTGGTTCACGCGGTACTTTCTTTGCCCGTGCGGTCGACAACAATATTAAGCACACCCAGGAAGTACTGGCTGAGGCAGCTCTGCATAAAGGTACTTCGGTTGTTGAAGTGCTTCAGAACTGTGTAATCTTTAACGATGGAATACACGAACATATATCAGATCCAAAGTTCCGTGCAGAACGCCAGTTATTTCTAAAAAAAGGCCAGCCAATGATTTTTGGTGAGCAGGAAGATAAGGGTTTGATTCTTGAAAATGGCAGGCTGAAAGTAGTTAAAATTGGTGAAAGCGGAATTACCCTCAAGGATATCCTGATTCACGAACCGGCAGAAGACAATCTTGGGTTGCAGGTCGCCCTGATCAATATGGCACTTCCAGAATTTCCTGTAGCAATGGGAGTTATCCGAAGTGTGGCAGCTCCTGTATACGATCAGGAAATGCAGAAACAGATTGAAACCGTTCAGAAAACAAGAAAGATCACCTGCATGGATGATTTGCTCCAATCGGGTAATACGTGGACTGTGGAAGGTGAAAACTGCGATGAACCGGTTAAGTTTTTCGATAATAAATGCTTCGGGTAACTATAAACTGCAAATAATATTCAAAGGGCTGTCGGGAAATTCCGTTCAGCCCTTTTTAAAATCTATATTTTTATACTTTTACAACCCACAAAGAGATTTTATTTATAGCATTTTATCAATGGCCTATTCCAAAACTACTAAATTAGATTTGTCAAACTTATGTTTCTCCCCTGAGAAGGGAATTACGCTAAATGAAAAGCTTACTGACTGCTACAGACAGTTTACTGAAAATAAACAAAATAGTTTTCAGAAGAGTTCAATCGTTAAACAGACAATATTTATATCAATTTCCAATAATTCAGAATATCTTCTGCGAAAGGAAGAATTATTGGTTTGCACTCAAGATTTTTTCGATGAATTACCTCTTACTTCCATAATCGCACAATCACCTGATAATGTTTCGCTTGCGGTTGAGTTTATCTGTATTCCAGGATTACAATCTGATGAAGTTTCTCACAAAAAGAATGATGAAACTTCGTGGCTTGTCATTCAACGTAATCATATGAAGATGGTGTTTGCCGTTGGAGCGGGTGATGCCAGTGAAAGTGACGATATTTTCAGACAGAGTGATTCGGCATTCCGTCAATTGAACAATATTTTAGAAGAGGAAGGAATGGACTTTTCCAATGTCATCCGCCAATGGAATTATATCGAACAGATAACCAAGACGGTTAATTACGATCATTCACCTAGCCAGCATTACCAGATTTTTAATGATGTACGCTCAAAATATTATCGGCAAGCCAGTTTCAAAAACGGCTTTCCTGCTGCCACCGGTATAGGTATGGATTTTGGAGGAATCATTATCGACATGATTGCAGTAAAATTCGGGGACGAAGGTTCTGTTGTCGCCATCAAAAGCCCGGTTCAGCTTGATGCCTATTCCTATTCAAAGGAAGTACTGGCTGACAACAACCTTATGAAGGATTTCTGTAAAACAACGCCTAAATTTGAACGGGCAAAGATTCTCATCACTTCAGGCAATAATTGTATATTTATTTCAGGAACCGCTGCGATAACTGGACAGGCGAGTCTTCAGCAATCGTGCCCTGAAACCCAGACTGAAATGACCATTCAAAACATCTTGTGTCTAATCTCGACGGACAACCTGCAAAAACATGGAATTATTACTAATGAAAAGGCTAGCATCAGTTTTCTACGGGTTTATGTGAAGTATCCGAAAGATATTGAGGCAGTGCGTTCAGTATGCCTTAAATATTTCTCACAAATACCTATTTCTTTTGTTGTTGCAGATATTTGCCGGCCTGAATTGCTTGTGGAAATTGAAGGACAGGCAGAACTGATTTAAAACTAAATATTTAGTTTTTGCTTTTTGATATTATTCAAATAAGACATAGATTAGAGGCTTGAATTTTTAGTCATCAAACTGTTAGTCCAATTGTAAAACATTGTTTAACATTTCCCTCATGCAATTGAATTTTAGGAATACAACAAACTTACTACTCTTAATCATCTCACTGGCAGCCTGGTACTTTATTGCAATAGTAATTAATCCAGAATTACATTATTTCATACAGCAATCGGCTTTTCTGACAGATCCTTTGTTTTTTCAGAGTTTCGTCAGGTATCCGGGTGGAATAGCCGATTATATTTCAGCCTTCGTGGCTCGATTCTTTTATTTTAAAGTATTTGGAAGTTTTCTGATTGTATTGGTAGCTTCTCTTTTGGGAATAATTGCCATAAACCTCATTCAACGAATAGCCGGAAAAATAAAACTGAATTTAGGTATATTTGCACTTTTTCTTCTATTTTCAGTTTTAGTACAATGTAATTATTACTACCCATTCTATGCGAGTATCAGATTATTAATTGCATCGGTTTTCATATGGATCTTTTCGGTGCTCATCCTTAGATTTCCTAATATTCGCCTGTTTATTAGCTTTTTAATGGCTGTATTCTTGTTTTATCTGGCTGGTGGAGCAGCACTTTTTGTATTCGCAGCTTCGATTATTCTCATACAAGTCCGTTTTTCGCATATTTGGGTTGAATTTCTGGTTCTTCCGGTTTTCGCTGCATTTGTTGCGCTGATTCCCTGGGTTGCCTACAAATTCATCTTTCTGGTCGACCACAATTTGGTTTATTCTATTACACACAGCAGGAAACCAATGATTATTTCATATGTACCAGACTATGTGTTATATACACTTTATGCCACCCTTCCTTTACTGATTTTAATAGCAGTCATTTACATTAAACTTTCAAAGAGATTTGAAAATAAGCCTATTCAGTCAATAGAAAGCAATACTGAAAAGATACATGGAAAAACAAAGGACCTCAAATTAAAAAACAATCAGGAGAAGATTGAAACTTCAAAAACGGAAACGCACAAAGTGAGGTTTTTTCAAACTTCTGTCTTCATTCTTAGCATCCAATTTATTATTATTCTGCTGCTAGCTATCGTTTCGTTGAGTTTTACAATTGATACTGAAAAGAGGAACCAGGTTTTAGTTTCTTTTTATGGCGCAAACGGCGATTGGGCTAATGTGATCAAAACAGCTGAAAGTCTGAATGAATATGACTTATATGTCAACGTTGAATACAATAAAGCACTGGCAAATACGGGTAAACTTGCCGAAAATCTATTCAACTACAATCAATTGGCTGGTTCAGCCGGATTATTTTTAGATGGAGCCGTTACAAGTGATGTGCCATTTATTTGCAGCGATCAGTATTACGATTTGGGATTTATACACGAATCACAGCATTGGACTTTTGAAGCACAAACCATTTTCCCAAACAGTCCTCGTCTCATGAAACGTCTGGCACAAATCAACCTTATAGACAGAAATTACCAACTGGCAGAAGTCTTTCTTCGGCGACTCGATAAAAACATGTTATATCATGACTGGGTGGCCAAATATCAAAAATATGTCGACGATACAACCCTGGTTGCTAAAGATCAGGAATTCTCATGGAAAAGAAAATGTGAACCTCTTGGAAATTTTACAGCAAGTAGTTATGTCGAAAAACTGAACAAATTACTGGAAGCCAATCCGGCAAACAAAATGGCCTATGATTATTTGGTCTGCACGAGTTTACTGGATGGCGATTTAAGCACTTTTGCGGGCAAAATAAGCAAAAATATTGTTTTTCCCAGATATCCGCTTCCCCGTTCATGGGATGAAGCCATGGTCCTGTATTACTACATGTCGAAGAAGATACCTTCATCTGAAGATATTAAATGCACCAGGCAACGCCGCGACCAATTCTCCTCATTTATTAAGGCAATAAAACCATTTGGCAATAACTGGCGATTGGCCTCAAAATCACTAAAAAAAGATTTTGGAGAAACCTACTGGTACTACCTTAAATGTCTGAGTCCGAATATAACCAAAGCTCAACTTAAAAAACAGAAGTTCGATGAATAGAAAAATACAAATCCTCACAATCGCTTTGTTCACAGTATTTATCTATTCGTGTTCAAGTGATATTAGCAACTATACTCAGAATGATCGGTTGCCGATAATCTTGCCTGACTACTCAGGAATAGTGATTCCGCCCAACATAGCGCCTTTGAATTTCATCATTAAAGAAAAAGGGGTTGCTTTTATTGCAAAGTTTTCGACAAATGGTGAAGCTCCAATTACTATTGAGAATAAAAACGGGATCATTGATATAGACATCAAGAAATGGCACGAGCTATTGGCAAAAGCTAAAGGGAAGGAAATAACCACTGACATCTATACGAAAGAAGAGAATGGTAAATGGCAGAAATATAAATCAATTGTGAATAAAGTTGCTGAAGATGATATTGATAATCATTTGGTTTACCGTCTGATAAATACAGGATATGTGTTATGGTCCGAAATGGGAATCTATCAACGTAATCTTGAAAACTTTGATGAATCAGTCATTATTGACAATAAATCGATTGATAATACCTGCATCAACTGTCATTCATTTGCAAAAAACGATCCAAAGAGCATGATGGTTCATGTTCGTTCAACACATTCAGGAACTGTAATTTACTCCAATGGAACATTAAAAAAGATCGATACAAAAACAAAATATACTTTATCCGCAGGTGGATATCCAAATTGGCATCCGGACGGAAAGCACATTGCCTTCTCGGTAAACACCATCAATCAGCGTTTCTTTTCGAAAGATATCAGGCAGGAAGTCTCCGATGCGGCATCAGATATCATTGTTTACGATGTTGAAAAAAACACGGTAACCACTTCTCCAAAAGTATCGACTAACTCCAGAGAAAACCTGCCTGTATGGTCAGTTGATGGGAAAACCCTTTATTACATCAGTGCTCCGCCAGTAACCGATTACGAATCACAATACAAAGCCAAATACAATTTAATGCGGATCCCTTATGACGTTGAAACAAATGTATGGGGAAAAGCAGATACTGTGATCTCGACAAAGACCTTTGGAAAAAGCATCACATTCCCGAAAATTTCACCTGACGGGAAATACCTGATGTTTACTGCTTCGGAATATGGTTATTTTACTATTCACCATCCAGATGCCGACCTGTATCTTCTGGATCTTCAGACCGGCAAATATGAGAAAATGGATATAAACAGCACACAAACTGACAGTTATCATTGCTGGAGCAGTTCTGGCCGTTGGTTTGTATTCAGCAGCAAACGTATGGATGGACTCTATACCCGACCCTATTTTTGTTATTTTGATAAAACAGGGAAAGCATCCAAACCATTCGTTTTACCTCAAAAAGATCCTGAATTCTATTATTCATTTCTGAAAAACTACAACATACCACAACTGATAACAGGTGCTGTTGAACCATTACCGATTGATCTGCGTGATTTAATTCTTGGCAAAGCTCAACCAGCAAAATTAGATGCCACTGTGGATACACTCTATATGAAGTCGCATTTAAAAAAGAAGATATAATTATAGCTTTACCTATGTGAGAATTTAGTTCAAACCGTTCTGAAATCATCCAACAGGAGAGTTGTCCCGCTAAATTTTCTTAAGTTGTTCCTGTGCATTTTTTGCTTCATCCTGATGTCCTGTTGCCAGGCTTGTACTGATAAAATCGTTGAGAAATTGAGCATCGAATTTAAATTCAGGATAGGCTTTCTTTAGATATTCATGTGCCTTTCCCTGTTCACCTTTTTTTGAATAAAGTACTCCCAGCATTCTGTTTACAACTGCTGTTTCTTCAATTTCGAGTGAACTGAGAAGCAAATCGATAGCTTTATCTATTTCATTTCGATCGATGAAACCCTGCGCCTCAGCAACATTTGATTTTACAGGCAGCGGAATGTAGTTTTGGTATATATATGTTCTTTGTGGCACCGGAATACCTTGATTCGGATTTTGTTTTCTGTACCAGGCCAATATATCTTTTCCTTCAGAAGCCCTATTTAAATAGCTTAATGTTTGATAGATTTTGATCAATGTCTTTTGTTTTTGCTGTGCATCTGCAACTGACTGAGCTTTCTGGAAATGCAGTAATGCAGCTTCCTGGTCATTTTTTATCATACAGATTTCACCGGCACGGTAATGAGCATAAAAGCTTTCATTATTATTCTCCGTCGATCGCTCAAAGAAGCGAAGAGCTCTGGTAAGGTCATTCATTTTCAGTAAACAGTCAGCCGCTTTTCTGAAATAAGGGCTCCAATACGGACAGATTTCAGTTAAGCTGTTATATTCTTTATAAGCATTGAATAGATCTCCGCTTTTTTCATATCTTTCAGCAAGTTGTTCATGAGCTTCGGTTAAGTTTATTGATTGCTTTGCCATAATCGTAAAAGCCAGTGAATCGATTCTCCCGGATGGTCTGTATATTTCACGGTAATCAGTATAGGTTTTTGATTCATCAACAAATGGCCAATGGTATTTCAGATTTGTGGTACGGTGCTTCCCTAACAAATAATCAAGTTGGGTATACCCATAGTCCTTTATGAAGTTTTTGTAGCTCTTTTCGGCCGATGAATTAATTTCAGAAGCAATTAGTTTTGATTTTGTAATTTCCTTGTAAAACGATTCTGACAATAGAAATGCCCCGGTAATATTCGGGTGTAAATGCTCTGTCATTAAATTTTCGCCTACAATTCCATTGGGCGAATTTGAATTGAAAAGATCTAATGTTGGAACAAAATGAGCCTGATATTTGTCTGCCAGTTTCTGGATAATACTATTGATGTCAGACGAAGCCCTGAAACGAATACAATCGTAATCGCGTGCCAGAATATAATTTTCTTTTGCCTTTTGAATATTACCTTGAGCTTCCTGTTTTTTGGCCTCATTATAATATTCTTCAGCTCCTTTTAATCCATCAGACGAAACTGATTTAAACGGCTTTATATCGCGTAAATTACATGCCAGATCACTGATAAAAACTTCAACCTTCTGCTGTTTCGCCATCGACAACATCCGATCCAGGTTTTGTTCATAATTGTTGATGCCTTCCATATATAATTTGCTTCCATAAACGATATCTGCATTTTTGACTATTTTGCTCATTAGCGTTCCACGTTTCTCTGAGCCTGAATCCATATGACCAATCATTCCTGTAAACTTACCAATAGTATTAAAAGTAAGCTGATAAACCTTGAAATTCATCATATACAAATGCATTCGGATCATTAAAGGACTGTGAAAAACAGCTTCATTCGATCCTGCGCCAAAAGCACCGTAAAACTCATTATGACCGGCATAGATGAGTATTGCATCAGGCTTTTGATCAATAATCTGTGGCATAAAATCTACCAATGTAAAACTGTTAATGGCTGTTATCGCTGTATTTACAATCTCAATCTTTTTACCCGGATAGGCATCACGAAGGCGTTCGTTCAATATGCGCGTAAACGCCAGGTTATTGCCATAGGGGAATCCTACGACTGAAGAGCTTCCCATAGCAAAAATGCGAAAAACATCATTCGGCTTCTTCTTCAAAAACATATCTTTGAGTGGTGTAGAATAGGCGTACTTTTGAAAATATTTCTTCCCGATATCAGGATTTACAACAGTATAGTTTTCAAAACCCTTATCGGGATGATTGACAAAAAGCGAAAAATTATCACCATATCCTGAAATCCTCAAGATCAGTTCAAGCAATATCAGAAAGATGAATGGAAGCAGGACTGAAATAATACTGAAAGTCACTCGTCTTCCCTTTGATAATTGGAGGATTGACTTCGATTTAATGCTTTTCATTTGTATATATTTAGTGAACCACATAGACACAGAGTTCACTTAGAAAGATAAAACTAGGTGTTCCTATGTGCCTTGGTGGTTTTTTTATTAATGTTTAATATTTTTATCTATTATCCGATTCACCATACCGCGAATGGTTTAATCCGCACTAAATTTATAGTTTTTAGCAAATTCAGCTTTTAGATGCATCAATTGTGTTTTATCAAATACAAAATCATTCAATACGAGGTAATCGATTTCAGTATTCATGAAACAACGGAAGGCATCAAAAGGTGAGCAAACAATTGGCTCACCACGGACGTTAAAGCTGGTATTTATAATAATTCCATACCCGGTAAGCTTTTTAAACTCACTGATCACTTTCCAGAAACGCTCATTGGTTGATCTATTCACTGTTTGCACACGGGCTGAATAGTCCACATGTGTTATGGCAGCAACATCTGACCGTTTGAAATATAAACGACTGTACATATCCCCGTCCTGATAGTTTACGGGCAGTTTCAGACATCTTTGTGCAAGCAGGGGCATTACCAGAAGCATATAGGGCGAAGTTGTATTATAAGGACAAAACTCGCCAATATCCTCTTCAAGAATAGCAGGGGCAAATGGTCTGAAACTTTCGCGAAACTTTATTTTAAGGTTCATCTTTTTCTGCATTTCAGGATTACGGGCATCACCAATGATGCTGCGGTTTCCAAGTGCTCGGGGTCCAAATTCCATCCGTCCCTGAAACCATCCGATTACATTGCCTGAGTTGATTAGTGCTGCAGTATGTTGTGCCAACTCATAGAAATTTTCAAAATGAGTATGCTTGATCTCGTACCTATGAATGAGTTTTAGTATTTCCTTATCAGCATAGGAAGGTCCTAAATAGGAACCCTGCATCGAATCGTTTTGATCAACAATTCGTTCATTTTCCAGATACAAATACCATGCTGAAAGGGCTGCTCCCAATGATCCACCTGCATCGCCCGCAGCAGGTTGTATCCACATTTTTTCGAAAAGGCCGCTTTCGTAGATCTTCCCGTTTGACACACAGTTCAGAGCAACACCACCAGCCATAACCAGATTTTTACATCCTGTAAGTTGTTTGGCCGTGGCTGCAAGTTTTAACACAATTTCATCTGTTATCTGTTGAATCGCAAGGGCAAGATCCATGTAGGGCTGTGTAATTTCACTTTCCTCATTCCGTCGCTTCAAGCCAAACAATTCCTCCCATTTCCTATTGTTGCACATTGACAGTCCGGTTGCAAAGTCGAAATATTTCATATTCAACAGGATTGAGCCATCGGGACGATCATCAACCAGCTTATTTAATATTAATTTCTTATACTTTTCAACCTGATCCGAACCCAAAAAACCATAGGGAGCCAGACCCATCAGTTTATATTCGCCACTGTTTACCCGAAACCCGCAATAATAGGTAAATGATGAATATAAAAGTCCCAGTGAATGCGGAAAATGTAATTCTTTAAGTATCGTAATCTGATTACCCTTCCCATATGAAATCGTTGTAGTGGCCCATTCGCCAACTCCATCAATAGTCAGAATGGCAGCTTCTTCGAAAGGTGAAGGATAAAATGCACTGGCCGCATGTGAAAGATGATGTTCCGGGAAAAGTACAGGGATTTTGCTGGTTAACCCAATGGCTTTTAATTGCTTTCTGATCAGGCTTTTCATAAAAAGCTTGTCCTTTAGCCAGACAGGAATGGCATTTATAAAACTTACCAGACCTTTTGGAGCGAAAGCATGATACGTTTCAAGCAAACGCTCAAATTTAATAAATGGCTTATCGTAAAATACAACACATTCCAGATCATTGGCATCAATTCCGGCTTCATCCAGGCAATATTTAATAGCATTTACAGGGAAGCTGTCGTCATTCTTTTTACGCGTGAAACGTTCTTCCTGAGCAGCGGCAATAATCTTTCCATTCTGCACCAACGAAGCAGCGCTGTCATGATAAAAAGCGGAGATTCCTAAAACAGCTTTTCCCATGGATTAAAATATACTGTAAATGAATGGAGCAATGGCTGTCCCGGCTGTAAAGACAATAATTACAGCAAAAAAGAGCAGTATAATGATTAACGGCAACATCCAGAATTTCTTACGTACTTTCAAAAATTGCCATAATTCTTTTATAAATTCCATTAGGATGAGTTGTTAAGTTAATAAGGTATGCTTAAGTCAGACTTTGTAAAAGTATGATTACGATCTGTAAATACAGAATCTGTGCCCTTTTTAAATTCCTTTAATCTTAGAGTATCTTTGCCCAATGCTTTACGGATAAGGGCAACCGGACAGACAAATAAAAAGAAGATTACCGTTATAAGTATTCTCGACAGTACCTTCCCAAACAAATCAGAACTGTTTAACCAAAGAAAGGTAAAAGGATATATAATTACAGGGGCAATAAGTAATACAAACACTTCAGCTATTGTTATCCTGAACAAAAGGTGATTACCTAACCACAATCCTACAAACAAGGTTATAAGCAGCAATGCCAAACCCGAATCAGTATGTTCCTTTTTAGAAAAGCTTGTTTTTAATTGCATTTCAATAAATATGGGATCAAAGTTTGACTGTAAATATACCAAATATGTCTCTATTTTTCATACCCTGAATAGATGAAAGTCAATAATGAATAAAACCACCAAAATTAGATATCTCACCAAAAATCAAAATCACAAAAAAAGCCTTGCGATCCCGCAAGGCTTTTTATCATTGTACTAATTCAAAAACTATTTAATAAACTTCTGACTGGTTCCATCACTCAATTTTACGAAATACATACCTTTTTCAAGGCTGCTTACATTAAACTTAGCAATATAACCATTAGCTACTTTTTCAATTAATTTTTGACCAAGAGCATTGTAAATACCAACTTTTGCATTCATCGTACCTAATTCAACAGTCAGCAGATTTGTGTTGTCTACCGGGTTAGGATAAACTCTCAATGAATTGGTACTAAGTGTTTTAGCAGTAGACACCATTGCCAGTTCGGAATCTTTAATTAAGAGTACGCTGTCCAGATAAACAATATTGTTTGAAAGTGAATTCATCCACTGAATTTTCTGAACAGTCGTAGGAACAATCTGATCAAATGTGACATGGAAAGTAAACCAGGCTGGTGCAGAATTAACATTATAATGCCATTCAGATCTGCCACCTACAGCTTCTGCATCAGTTGCTGCTCCATAACGATTATAATTCAAAGCAGAAGTATCTTCAAAGTCAACAGCACATGGAGTAGCATCGGCACTTGCCCATGATTTAAACTTCAAGGTATAGGGCACATTAGGATCACAGGTCAAATTCGATTCATTGAGTTGATAATGGTAGTTGGCCCCATCACCGGCAAGGCCACACTGCATAGATACTGCGCCATCAACAATAGCAGGAGGAAGTTGTCCTGCACATCCTGCCTGGCCCGTGTCAACCCATCCGCTCCATCCTGTAGGGAAACCACTTGTTATTCCATCCTCGAAACTCCAGTTTGAAATCACATTAAGGGTATTCCAGATTGAATTATTATCAAGAACCTGATTACTGATTGTAATTTCAAGAGGATCTGATTGAGCCCAGCCACCATCAAGAGCAGCAGCTACTACAGTTACAGTTCCATTAAGAATCGGGGAAACAAGACCGGTAGAACTGATAGAAGCTTTACCTGTACCATTGGTTATAGTCCATTTTAATTTCTGATTGGTAGCATCGGCAGGTGTAATAGCAGCAGTCAACTGCAGAGTTCCACCATTCGTTGTAATTGTATTTCCACCTCCAAGGGTTATTACATCAACATATACCAAAGCTTCTGCACCTGCGAAGGTCAAATGACCGGCTTCGTCCATATTGTTCCAGTCTTCGTCCATTACACCGCGGGTTCCGTCATTCGACCACATCATACGTTTACGGCTTTGACCGTCATTGTCATTGTCGGTGACGTCAACATCAAAACCCATGGTAG
>Ga0118677_10001520_pt1 | contig 48855 bp, 37 predicted proteins | sample AliMusrvi5mmetaG_FD_86154 | JGI IMG/M metagenome (GOLD analysis project Ga0118677, IMG submission 86154) | reverse complement strand
GTAAGGTTCGATCATTTGTCAATTTTGAACAAGATTTCTTTCTCACAAAGTATAATTCTCGAACTGAACTTGCCTAAATTAATTTATGCACATTCCTAAATAATCCATTTCCACATGAACACAAGCCGCTAATAGTTTATAATCACCGTCTTTTTTAAGTTTTCATCGACCCACGCTTCACTAAATGCCGTTGGGTATCGACTGTCATTGGTTAAAACATCCTTCATGCAAGAAATAAATCCGATTAAAAATAAAATAGCCGACCTCAAAAGCCGTGGTAATTCACTCAGGGGGTATCTTTGACTTTGATATTAAAAGCGAGCGCTTGGTCGAAGTCTTACGCGAATTAGAGAACCCTAAAATTTGGGACAACCCTGAACAGGCCCAAGCCTTAGGGAAAGAGCGTGGTCAATTAGAAGTCATCGTTAATACCATCAATGAATTAGAGCGTGGTTTAACTGATGCCGAAGAATTATTGCTGATGGCTGTTGAGGAAGAAGATGAAGAAACCATTGATACGGTCGTCGATGATTTAGCGCACTTTGAAAAAAGAGTCGCAGCTCTTGAATTCCGCAGGATGTTTTCAGGTGAAATGGACCCTAACAATGCCTTTTTAGATATTCAATCCGGCTCTGGTGGAACTGAGGCGCAAGACTGGGCTTCTATCATAGAACGGATGTTTTTACGCTGGGGTGAGCGTAAAGGCTTTAAAACTGAGCTGATTGAAGAATCTCAAGGTGATGTCGCGGGTATTAAAAGCGCCACCATTAGATTTGAAGGCGAGTATGCTTTTGGTTGGTTAAGAACTGAAACCGGTGTGCATCGACTGGTTAGAAAATCGCCGTTTGACTCCGGCAATCGTCGTCATACTTCTTTTGCTTCCGTGTTTGTCTCACCTGAAATTAATGATGATATCGACATTGATCTCAATCCAGCCGATATTCGTGTTGATGTCTATCGTGCCAGTGGTGCCGGTGGTCAGCACATCAATAAAACGGAATCAGCTGTGCGAATGACCCATAATCCAACCGGTATTGTGGTGCAATGTCAAAGTGACCGTTCACAGCACAAGAACCGTGATACCGCAATGAAGCAGTTAAAAGCTAAATTGTATGAACTTGAAATGCGTAAACGAAGTGAAACTGCACAGGCGTTGGAAGATACTAAATCTGATATTGGCTGGGGCAGTCAAATTCGCTCTTATGTATTAGATCAATCCCGTATAAAAGATTTACGCACAGGTGTAGAAACAGGTAATACCCAAGCGGTATTAGATGGCGACCTGGATCAATTCATTGAAGCCAGTTTAAAGAGTGGACTGTAATTCCAGACTCATCGCAACTATTTAAAAAACCATTAAAAATCATGTCAGAAATACAACAAGACGAACAAGAACAAATTAAACAACGCCGTAGCAAACTGAATGAACTGCGTGAAAATGGCAACATCGCCTTTCCTACCGACTTTCGCCGTGATGCTTTGGCGGGTGAATTGCTGTCCGAGCATGGCGCAAAGACTAAAGAAGAGTTAGAAACTGCCGCAATTCGCGTAAAACTGGGTGGACGCATCATGACCCGCCGCGTTATGGGTAAAGCCAGCTTTGCCCATATTCAGGACATGTCTGGAAAAATCCAGTTGTATGTTACCCGTGATACCCTGCCAGAAGGCTTTTATAATGAACAATTTAAAAAGTGGGATATTGGTGACATCATCGGTGCTGAAGGGGTTTTGTTTATCACCCAAACCGGTGAATTAAGCGTTAAGGTTGATGATATTCGTTTACTGACCAAAGCGCTACGCCCACTGCCTGAAAAGTTTCATGGTATTGCCGATCAGGAAATCAAATACAGACAACGTTATCTGGATTTGATCATGAGCGAGCAATCCCGCAATACGTTTTTAATTCGCTCAAAGATTGTAGCCTATATTCGCCAGTTTCTAACAGACCGCCAGTTTTTAGAAGTGGAAACACCCATGATGCAAGTCATTCCAGGTGGAGCAACGGCAAGACCTTTTACCACGCATCATAATGCCCTGGATATGGATATGTTCTTACGTATTGCGCCTGAACTCTATTTAAAACGCCTTGTGGTTGGTGGCTTTGAGCGTGTCTTTGAAATCAATCGTAACTTCCGTAATGAAGGCTTATCGACACGTCATAATCCAGAATTTACCATGTTGGAATTTTATCAAGCTTATGCAGAATATCAAGACTTGATGGATTTAACCGAAGCTATGTTGCGAGGCATTGCCGTTGAAGTAGTGGGTCAAACCGTGGTTAATTATCAAGGCGAAGAGTACGATTTTGGTAAACCTTTTGATCGTATGACCGTCAATGAATCTATCTTACACTTTAACCCCAACCTAACGGCCAGTGATCTTGCAACCCGTGAAGCCGCTGTTAAAGTCGCTGAAAGCTTGCACCTCCCTGTTAAAGACAGTTACGGTCTAGGTAAAATACAAATTGAGATCTTTGAAAAAACAGTTGAAAGCCGCTTAATGAATCCAACCTTTATTACGGCTTATCCCGTTGAAGTCTCACCCTTAGCCAGACGTAATGATGAAAATCCACACGTCACAGATCGATTTGAGTTTTTTGTCGGTGGGCGTGAAATAGCTAATGGCTTTACCGAGTTAAATGATGCTGAAGATCAATCGGCTCGTTTTCAAAAACAGGTGGAAGAAAAAGAGGCGGGTGATGATGAAGCAATGCACTTTGATGCAGACTATATTGTAGCCTTAGAACACGGAATGCCGCCAACTGCAGGTGAAGGCATTGGCATTGACCGGTTAGTGATGCTCTTTACTGATTCGCCTTCTATCCGTGATGTGTTGTTATTTCCACACATGCGTCCTAGAAGTTAATCAAAACTAACCTAACCTAACCTAAGCACATTAAGAAAACGTATCTTTACGTTTTCTTAATGCTTTAAAAACAACTTCTGGCGACTCACCCAGCAATCCCAGTGATTTTTGTATACTGAGGCTATCCACTCTAAAAAATGGATTGGTACTCCTCTCCTCTCCTATACTGGATGGAACTGTCGGTAGCTGGACTTCTCTTAGCTTCACGACCTCTCGCATTTTTTCTTGTAAAAGCACATTATCAGGATCAACGCTTAAAGCAAATCGCCCGTTAGCCTGGGTGTATTCATGAGCACAATAGACACGGGTTTCTGGTGGCAATGCTTTAATTGCCTGTAAAGACTGATACATTTGCTCGGCTGTGCCATCAAACAATCGCCCACAGCCCATCACAAATAACGTATCACCACAAAACAAAGCATCATTGTCGGCGGAATAATACACGACATGCCCACTCGTATGCCCTGGGGTCGCAATAACTTGAACTTTGTACTTGCCTAAAAAAATAGCGTCTCCGTCATTAACACCCAGATCAAAAGCGGGAACACGCTCCCAATCAGCTTGAGCTGCAACTACTTTACAAGCCGTTTTGTTCTTTAGCTCAAGATTACCTTCCACATGATCCCAATGATGATGGGTATTTAAGACATAGGTCAATCGCCAACCTTTTTCATCTAACACATCCAAAACCGGTTGCGCCAAGGCCGGATCAATAACCGCCGTCTCTCCAGAGGTCTCATCATGAATCAGATAAATATAATTATCTTCTAAGACCTTGATTTGTATCATAGCTAACATAATTAACAACTACACCCATTCCAGGCGATATAAATCCTGACGCCGATTAGCCAGATTACGAACAGCGCCACGAGTACGCACCTGTTTCAATAAATCCAGATTAACATCGGTAATTAGAGTCATTTCTGTGTTGGGTGTTGCTTCAGCCAAAATAGCATCATGAGGAAATGAAAAGTCACTAGGACTAAAAATAGCGGCCTGCGCATATTGAATATCCATATTTTCCGCATGCGGTAAGTTACCAACACTACCCGTAATTGCTACAAAACATTCATTTTCAATAGCTCGCGCCTGTGAACAATAACGCACCCGTTGATAAGCGTTTTTAGTATCCGTCCAAAAAGGAACAAAAATAATTTGCGCACCTTGCATGGTTGCCAAACGCGCTAACTCTGGAAACTCAGAGTCATAACAGATTAATACGGCAATCTTTCCGCAGTCGGTATCAAATACTTTTAACGCATCCCCACCTTTAACGCCCCAACAACTCACTTCATCAATCGTAACATGTATCTTGTACTGGGCTTCAAAAGTACCATCCCGCCTCAGTATCCAGGAAACATTATAAAGCTCATGAGAGCTATACTCTGGCATAGAACCCGCTATAATATTAATGTTATAAGACATTGCCATGTCTAATAAGCCATTCCGGATTTCACTGGTAAATCCCGCTAAAGCACGAATCGCATCCGGTGGATTTTTATCATTGAATAAGCCCATGAGTGGCGCACTCATGTATTCAGGGAACAGTACAAAATCAGACTGATAACCTGAAACCGCATCAATAAAAAACTCTGCGTGTTTGAGCAATTCTTCAACACTGGATAAAGTCCGCATCTGCCACTGCACAACACCTAAGCGAATGATATTTTTCGGGCCACCAATCATGGGTACTTTCTCGACATAATCAAGATTAACCCACTCAAGCAGAGTTGCAAAGCCCTTAGAATCAGCATCCACAGGTAAATACCCGGTCAATACCTTTCTAACATGGAAGCCATTTAAAAGCTGGAATGACAACACAGGATCAAAAATTTCCCGATTCTTAACCTCTTCGATATAGCCTACCGGTGTTAACGTGTCCGCGTATTGAGCGTAGCCGGGAATCCTTCCACCCGCAATGAATCGGCGTAAGTTTAGATTTCGACATAATTCTTTACGTGCATCATACAAGCGTCGACCCAAGCGTAAGCCTCTGTACTCAGGGTGTACAAAAATATCAACACCATACAAGGTATCACCGTGCGGATCATGATGCGTTAAATAACCATCACCGGTAATTTGTGCATACGTATGAATATCACCAAAACGGCTATAATCAACGATCATACTTAAGGCCGCAGCCACTAATTTTCCATTATCCTCAATGCAAATCTGTCCTTGAGGAAATCGATTGACTTGAGCGGCATATTGATCAGCCTTCCAAGCCCCACCTAAATTACCGTAAACATGCTCCATTAAAATAGCAATATTATCGTAATCATCAAGCGTAAGATGCCTGAGTAAGAGCTTATGTTTTTCAATTTTAATTTTTTTCATAGTCTATTAGCTTAACTTTGTTTTTTGACAGTTTTATTACACTGAAACAAAAGATCCGGGCTGATTTAACAACGTATCATTATCCATTTTCAACAAACACGTTACTAATTCGTTAGCATCACTTGTTAATGCGCAGCACATCAAGCTTAACACCATACAGTCCTTTTTTCGTCAATTCCGCGTGTTGATCAAGTAATATTGATATAATTCTTGGATGATGATCACTATCGAACTTAATAGAGTGATTGTAACGCTAATAAACATAAAAAACGATAACTGATAAAGTGCTTTTCGATTTTATGCAATTTTTTCACGGTGCAAAATGAGTGCGACACAAAGAGATTACTACAGCATATTAGGCGTGATTGATAGCGCTGAAATGGTTGTAATTAAAGCCGCCTACAAGGCGCTAATGATGGTGTACCATCCTGATCGCTATGAAGGTGATACAGAGGAGGCTATAAGAAAAACCAAAGAGATTAATGAAGCCTATGCCGTATTAATAGATCCTGAAAAACGGAAACAGTACACGCATGGGCAAGCGACTACAAAATCGGGCTTTGAGTCGAATCAAGACCCTGAAGATAACAGCTTCAATAATACAAATAAAGAACTGGAACCAGGCTGGTTAATTGCCATCGAACTGGTTAAAGGCCTGGATGATTTATATCAGAATCTTAATGTCTTATCAAAAGAGCTAGCCTTTTCTTTTAAGCAAAGAATTCTTGAAAGTAAACGTTTTGATGAGGCTCAATTACTAGCCGAAAACCTTGAAAGTGACTATATCAAAAAATTCTTCGGCTCCAATAAAGATATTCAGAATTTCTCCCGTTGGTTGCTCAGCACCCAACAACGTGCCGCTGCAAAAGAGATTAATAAACTGGTTGCCCAAACCAATGATCGCTTAAATTCCTATCAGACAATTGAAACTATCATCAAAAAATACCAGTTAACCGGTTTCGAAATGCCAGTAAGAACAACCTATCAATTAGGTGATATTTTAGAAGATAACGGTGTTGTCTTTTATGTTGACACCTCAGGTCATCATGGACTCGCAGCAAGCCGAGAAGATCTATCCATCAAAGCAACTTGGCATGAAGCCAAAAAATTAACCGGCAATCATCCTTTTGACTGGCATCTACCCAATCGGGATGAATTAAGGTTATTGTACGAACAAAGAGATTTAGTTGGCGACTTTGCTAATCACCTTTATTGGAGTTCAACAGAAAGTGATAGCTTTAATGCCTGGTTTCATAATTTTTATATCGGCAAGCAATTTACCGGCAATAAAAATCTCTCTCATAGAGTACGTACTATCCGTGAGTTTTAACTGTGTGACGACCCGACAATAGCTATATTCTCGGATAGTCACTCAGGGAAACAAACGCCTTTTAAAGCATGGTTTTCAACGGTAGCTCTTCAGGTTTCCGGTACCGGCAATTCCTGAAGCAAAAGGATTCTCGAAACTCTCCAGTACTTTAATATAATTGACCCGCTCTAACGCACCAGGATTTTTTATTCTTTGTCGGCTCATCATACCTCTTACTTCATTTATCGAATGATAACCCCGAGCTGAAAGCCATTGTTCCGTCTCATTAAGCAGTACTTGTAAGTATTGCGGGCCGTTTTTCATCAGAATAGATGCAACCATCACCACGTCAGCCCCAACCATCAGATACTTTATTATTTCAGTAGACGAATGAACGCCCCGACTGGCAGCCAAAGACGCTTTAATTTGCCCATACAATACGGCGATCCAAAGCAGAGGCAAACGAATTTCAGCGGGCGTACTTAATTCCGTGTGAGGGTCTATGGTTAGGGTTTCTAAATTAATATCCGGTTGATAAAAGCGGTTAAATAATATCAGTGCATCCACACCCTCTTCATCCAGACGTTTTGCCATATTACCCGTAGCACTAAAAAAGGGGCTGAGTTTTATTGCTACCGGAATAGATACTGCTGACTTTACTGCTTTCAGAATATCGAAATAACACTGCTCAACAGCAACCGGTGTCATCTCCAGATCAGTCGGTATAAAATAAACATTCAACTCAAGCGCACTGGCACCCGCCTGTTGAATTTGTTTTGCATAATCAATCCAACCCTCATTAGTGACGCCATTAAGGCTGGCAATAATGGGAATATCGGTGGCTTCAACTGCTTTACGCACCAGATTAAGATATTGCTCTGGGCCTTTAGGTTCTGTATCAAGATGCGGAAAATAATTAAGAGACTCCGCAAAACTCTCTGTCCCGGATTGCAGAAGAAAATCAAACGCTTCATTATCCCTTCTAATTTGTTCTTCAAACAGTGAATACATAACCACAGCTGAAGCACCCGAGTCTTCGAGTAATTTAATGCCTTCCAGTGAATCTGATAAGGGTGATGAAGAGGCAACAATGGGATGCTTAAGTTTAAGTCCCATGTAATCGGTTGATAAATCCATATTATTTTCCTCTATTCAATATTATTGGCATCGGGGTGAAACTGACTACCCGAGCGTGTTGCCATCTGTTCATAAATTTCCCACTTTTGATTGACAATCTGTTGGGCAAGCTTCAGCATTCGGTCTGCTTCTTCTGGGTTGGTTCTTTGCAGCATCTTATAGCGCAATTCGTTATAAGCGTACTCTTTAAAAGACTTACGCGGGCGTGGAGAATCCAGTACAAACGGGTTCTTATCGGTCTGACGTAAAACGGGGTTATAACGTACCAGCGGCCAATAGCCTGATGCGGTGGCTAAATCTTGCTGTTTTAAGCCATTTTGCATGTTAATACCATGCGCTATACAGTGACTATAAGCCAGAATTAAAGAGGGACCAGGATAAGCCTCTGCTTCACGCATAGCCAATAAGGTTTGTTGTGGATTGGCACCCATTGCGATACGCGCGACATAGACATTTCCATAAGAAATAGCCTGTAAAGCGATATCTTTTTTAGCAACCGTTTTACCACCCGCCGCAAATTTAGCTACGGCTCCTAAGGGTGTAGATTTAGACATTTGTCCGCCGGTATTGGAATACACTTCCGTATCCATTACCAGAACATTGACATCCCGACCACTGGCAAGAATATGATCAAGCCCCCCAGAACCAATATCGTAGGCCCAACCATCACCACCCATAATCCAGATACTGCGTCTAACCAAATGATCAGCCACCGATAATAAATCCAGGGCATTTTCTGAGTTCATCTGTAACAGGATAGATTTTAATTCTGCGACTCTTTCTCGTTGGATACGAATCTGTGACTCTGTTTTTTGCGGTGCATTAAGAATCGCATTCACCAGTTCACTGCCTAATTCATGCTGGAACTCACGGGTCAGTTGCATTGCGAAGGCACGATGTTTATCAGCGGTTAAGCGAAAGCCTAGACCAAACTCAGCATTATCTTCAAACAAGGAATTAGACCAGGCGGGACCTCGGTCATCACTGTTTTTAGTCCACGGAGTGGTCGGTAAGTTACCGCCATAGATTGATGAACATCCGGTTGCATTGGCAACAATCAAACGATCACCAAAGAGTTGCGAGACTAATTTCACATAAGGGGTCTCACCACAACCCGCACACGCACCAGAAAACTCAAATAGCGGTTGTAAAAACTGAGTACCTCGAATAGAAGAAAAATCAACATTCGCCCGATTATTGTAGGGTATGCTTTCAAAGAAGCGAATGTTTTCTCGCTCCCGTTCCAGCAATGGTTCTTTCACCTGCATATTAATCGCTTTAACCCCACTTTCTTTAAGACTCATGGCAGGGCAGACACTGACACATAAGTTACAACCCGTACAATCTTCCAGATATATCTGGAGGGTGTATCGCGTTTCAGGAAAGCCCCGGGCACTGATTTTTGCAGATTTAAACTCAGCTGGTGCATTGTCCAGGACGTTTTGATTATAAAACTTGGCACGAATCACCGAATGCGGACACACGAAACTGCAATTGCCACACTGAATACATAACTCAGGCTCCCACTCTGGCACATAGTGCGACACATTACGTTTCTCCCAAGCCGTCGTCCCCGAAGGGTAAGTGCCATCCAGAGGCAATTGACTCACGGCAAGTTGATCGCCCTCACCTGCCATCATTTTTGCCGTGACTTCTTGCACAAACCGAGGCGCTTCAACCGGAACAATCAGCGGCATTTCGACAAGACTAGTCGCTTCTAACGGCACTTGTACCTGAAATAGATGGGCAAGCGTTTGATCTACCGCCGCATAATTTTGTAAAACAACCTCTTCACCTTTTTTGCTGTAAGTCTTTTTGATAGTCTCTTTAATTTTAGCAATAGCCTGATCACGAGGTAATACACCTGAAAGAGCAAAGAAGCAGGTTTGTAGAATAGTATTCACCCGATTGCCCATACCCGTTTCCTGAGCTACGGTTGAAGCATCGATGACATAAAAAGACAGGCCTTTATTGATAATTCTCTCTTGTACATAGCGCGGCAAATGCGCCCATACGTCCTCAGCAGGAAACGGACTATTAAGCAAGAAGACCGAACCCGGTGCGGCCTGTGCCAGAATATCCATTTTAAATAAGAAATTGAATTGATGACACCCAATAAATTGAGCCGTCTGTACTAGATAAGGGGCGTGAATAGGATCAGGACCAAAGCGTAAATGCGATACGGTTTGCGAACCCGACTTCTTTGAGTCGTAAACAAAATAACCTTGAGCATAAAAGCCAGGCAAGTCACCAATAATTTTAATGGTGTTTTTATTTGCCCCGACAGTACCATCTGCACCCAGTCCAAAAAACAAGGCTGAAATCACTTTATCGGAATCAATATTGAAGCTTGGGTCATAATCCAGACTGCTATGACTGACGTCGTCATTGATCCCTATCGTAAAATGACTTTTAGGCTGGGCTTTAAGTAATTCATCGAAGATACCCTTAACCATGGCTGGGGTAAATTCTTTCGATGATAAACCATAGCGCCCACCCACTGTCTTCGGCATTTTGGCGAGTTTATCCGTATTAAACGCCTCTGCGAAAGTACTGACGACATCATGAAAGAGCGGTTCACCCGTCGCCCCCGGTGATTTAGTGCGATCTAAAACAGCCACATTGCTAACAGTAAGCGGCAACGAAGCCAAAAAAGCATCTTGATCAAACGGTAAATACAAACGGACATGGATAACCCCGACTTTCTCACCGTTAGTCACCAGACTAGCCACCGTTTGTTTCACCGTCTCTGCCGCTGACCCCATGATAACGATCACCCGAGTCGTATCTTCGGCACCCGTATATTCAAACAATCGATATTGACGCCCAGTAATTGCCGCAAACTTATCCATTATGTTTTGCGTGATGGCCGGTACTTTAGCGTAAAAAGGATTAACGGTTTCACGGGCTTGAAAATAAATATCCGGGTTTTGTGCGGTACCACGAATAAACGGATGATCAGGATTTAACCCACGCGCACGGTGTGCCCGTACTAAATCTCCATTAATCATGGCACTAATTTGCTCGTCTGATAGCAAGCTAATTTTGTTTACTTCATGCGACGTTCGAAAGCCATCAAAAAAATGGATAAAGGGCACCCGAGCCTCCAAAGCAATTGCCTGTGCAATTAAAGCCATATCATGGGCTTCTTGCACAGAACTGGAACCTAACATGGCAAAACCCGTATCACGCACCGCCATTACATCGGAATGATCTCCAAATATGGATAATCCTTGCGTAGCTAATGAACGTGCCGCCACATGAAACACCGTAGACGTTAATTCACCGGCAATTTTATACATATTAGGAATCATCAATAACAATCCCTGCGAAGCAGTAAATGTTGTTGATAATGCCCCCGTTTGTAGCGCACCGTGTACAGCACCCGCTGCGCCCCCCTCGCTTTGCATTTCGGCAATTAAAGGAATGTTACCCCAAATATTAGTTTTACCTTCCACTGCCCATTGGTCAGCCCATTCTGCCATTGCAGATGATGGCGTAATCGGATAAATGGCACAGACTTCATTAATGCGGTAAGCCACGTAGGCAACGGCTTCATTACCGTCAACAGTTACATCCTGATAAGTGGTCATTATTTAATCTCTCTGTTCAGTAACCATTTCTATTGCATGGCAAGGACATTGTTCAAAACAAACAGAACAACCGGTACATAAATCATAATCATATTTATAGCGATTACCTGGACCTAATTTTAAAATCGCTTTTTCAGGACAGGCACCAAAGCAGCCATCACACTCAAAACAATTGCCACAAGAAAAACACCGCTGCGCTTCAAACGTAGCATCAGTCGCCTCTAAACCCGCAACAATTTCAGAAAAGCTTTCTGTACGTTGTTGTGCGGGAATGTGCGCTTGATGTTTTTGTTCGGCATCGGTTTGATACCAAATATGTAATTTCTCATAAGTCACCAGATCATGCTTAGGTTGCGCAATATAACGTGTCCCGCGTAACCAGGCATCAATATGTCGAGCTGCTTTCTTACCGTGCCCCACAGCCGTCGTTACGGTTCTTTCGCTAGGCACCATATCACCCCCGGCAAAAATACCGTCAGCCCCGGTACGCATACTGGTATCCACAATAACAGTGTCATCGGCTTTAAACTCTACACCGGTTACTGATCGTAAAAAGCGCGTATCTGTGTCTTGACCAACCGCTAAAATAAGCGCATCGGCATCCAGTGTTTCATATTGCCCAGTGGGTTGCGCAACGCCCTTAGCATCCAAGGCCATAATTTCTACTTTTATGGAGGAATCATCCATCTCCTTAATAGAACGTAGCCAGTTGATTTTAACACCTTCTTCAAGAGCTTCATCGGCTTCAAAGGAATGCGCTGGCATGTGATCACGATCACGCCGATAAATAATATACGCTTCATCCGCACCTAGACGCTTCGCTGTTCTAGCGGCATCCATCGCGGTATTACCGCCACCATAGATAGCTACTTTTCTACCTAACAGAGGTGCATTTCCCGCCGAAGTATCCCGTAAAAAAGTAATCGCATCCAGCATTTTGGACGCATCTCGTGCAGGGATATCAATGCGCTTACTTAGATGAGCCCCTACAGCGACAAAAACGGCATCGAAGTTACCCTCTTTTTTATCCGCCAGCAGATTATCGACTTTGCGATTTAAGACAATTTCAACGCCTAAAGACACGATTCTTTGTATCTCAAAGTCCAGTTCATGACGCGGCAAACGATAGGCCGGAATACCGAAACGCATCATACCGCCAGCAACGGGCCCCGCTTCATAAATAACCACCTTATGACCCAGTCTCGCCAGATGATAAGCTGCTGATAAACCACTCGGCCCCGCACCTACTACTAAAATGCGCTTACCTGTTGGCTCAAAATCAGCGGTTACTTGCCAATTTTCAGCTAAAGCCATATCGCCTAAAAACCGTTCGATAGCATGAATACTGACAGCGCCATCGAGTTGTTCACGATTACATTGGGTTTCACAGGGGTGGTAACAGACCCGTCCATGCACGGCAGGCATAGGATTATCACGCATGATTTGCTGCCAGGCTAGTTGGTAATGTCCCGATTGCACTAGAGCTAACCAGGCCTGAATGTTTTCCCCCGCAGGACAAGCATAATTACAGGGCGGTAAAAAGTCTTTATAAACAGGATGGTGAGCGCGAACTGGGCCAGTGCCCTGTTCATGTGCGCTTAGATCCGCTGGGTGCGTAATATCAGCGGGCTTATAGTTCATCGTAATATCCTAATTTAGAGGTAAATGACATCTGAAAATAACTAACACATTATATCGCACTCTATACCGAATCAATATGGGAACTAGCGTAAGTTATTTGCTAACAGGCCGACGATTATTAGGATAAATTTAAATATTATTAGATAGTACAGCGTTTAGCACAAAAATCTATCATTTAAAATAAGATAATCTAAATTTTTCTGATATAATTAAGTCGCATAGGTTAAGTTAAGTAACGACCTTATTCTTCCCTAATATCAAGGCTAAGAAAATGAAAACTGTGTTATGTGTAATGTTTTTAATGACTAATTCAGTCTTTTCTTTTGCCGACTATGCTAGTAAGTATGTACAAGGTTATGCTAGTAGCTATGTACTAGGCTCCGCAAGTTCTACTGTAACTTACGCTAGTAATTATAACCCGATCACTGCTAACCCAACACTTAGCGATAGTTATAAGGATACCGATAGTTATAAGGATAGTGATAGGAGTAAAGAAGAAGACACTTATCAGGGTAAAGTAAGCACAATTTCCACAGTAACAACGACACGTCAATCAACAACCGAAGATGGTGAAAGTGAGGTTATAATTACTCATAAATTGCTTCCTACAATACTGGAACCTAGAAAAGCCAATTCGACTGAATAACGTGCAAGGATTGTTGCCGTATTGAATCACCCCCTATAACACACCGGTTTACTGTATAACATTTCCAGGATTTTAGGATTTTAGTTTATTGCTTTTAATTCGTAGGTTTGAATGAAATTAATTAGGGGGTGCCTTCCTCTAAACAACGCTGTAAACCACTCTTTTTATAAAAATGAAAGTTGCCTGTTTAAGCAGATGTAAATTAAAAACTTGCACTTTGAGTAATTGGGACTTTATCATATAAAAAATTTTTTAAATAAATTTGTCTTACTGGTATTTAAAGATTGTAGGTATTAGATAATGGTTAACAACGACTTCGAGGTTAACTCGAATGATTACGAAGCAAAATTATATGAGCTTGAAATTCTTCAGCTATGGGATAACTTGCCAGACTATTGTAAAACAGCGAAGACCCTGGAAAAAATCAAGGCGATGACTAGTCAATCATTGCTAAATAAATTAACCACGCCGGAATCATTGATTGATGATGAATAGTATAAATCCTAAGATGGTATAGAGACTAGAGCTGATTAAGCTACATACCCAGTTTACGGAGCTATTATCTGGCTTTAATTGACAGACAAGTATGTAGCTTAATTAATTGTCGGCTCTATAATTGAACTTAAATATTGCCTGGACAATGATGCCCTAACTTTAGTTGAATAAATTATGGTGTTTTATCATTATTGTTATTACCATTGTGATAGGTCTGCTTACGTAATTTATCTTGATACTCTTGAACTATACCTTCCATTTCAACGGTCTTAAATTGAAAAACAGGCTCAGACTCTAATAATGAATTAAAAACACCGTGGTGTTCATAGGCACTTAAAATTTGTTCAGCGGCTTCATATAACTTGATGTTTTTGGTTTCACAACTTTTCAACTCGACTTCAGTGTGCTTATAGCTGTTTTCTAAATTAGCATGAACTACAGTTAACTCATTTTTTGATTTGTTTAGCGCGTTATACTTTTCAATTACTTCAAGTAGTTTTGCATGAGTTTGTTGTAGTGTATTACTAACTACTGCATTGCTACTTTTCTGAGCGGCTAATTCAGCGCTTATGCGTTCTTCATTTGAAGCTTTGCTTTCAATATCTTTCTTTAAACCATCAATTTCTGTCGTTAGCTTGTCTTTTTCAGTTTTAAGCTGATCACGCTCGCTAGTCGCTTCTTGAACCATCGCCTGTAACTTGGCTAATGCCTTACTATTACCATCCGCAGGACGTGGAGCGGCTGCCAATGTTACCGGTAACAAACTACCCAGCAACAAAATTGAAACAGGTAGTGATTTGACTATTTTTCTCATACCAAACCATCCTTTAAAAATGCGTGTTAATATCGAGCTGCATGATATCCACACCGTATTTCGGACCAGTGATCGTATTGCCGCTCAACCATTTACCGGTCAACCAGACATTTTTAACCAAGCCATAATTACCGCCGACGACCCAACCTTTAACATTAGTTCCGCCCAGATTGCTCGCCCCCCCTTGATGAAAGTCAGAATCGGTATAAGCATCCAACACCGCATCACTACCTACATATTTGTACAAGGAGAAAACACTCCAATGTCCGCCCTCATCGACTTTTGGCCAACCGAGTTCTACCTTGACTTGCCAGGCATTTGTGCCAGCCGAACTTAATGGAATATTGAATATAGAACCGGCTGTATAAACATTTGCGTATCTACTCTGTATGCTGTTTGCATTAAACCCAATGTTTTTAGCGTAATCAGCACTCAATTTAAGGTGGTGTGGTGAAAATAATGCAAAATCGTATAGGGCATTGAAATTAAGGATACGGTAATTTGATGCTAAGCCCACTAAAGCATTACCCATAGAAGCGGGATTAGCAGAGTTACAAATAGGCGTCAACGTATTACCAAACTGCATAAATTGCGGTGCTGATTGAATACTATCAGCTGGCGCTCCATTACAAGTTTGACCAGTAACATTAAAATTTGGATCAACTTTAGCGGTTATATTTCTATAATCGAAGTAAGCCGCACCCAACTTAAGCGAGTCTTGGTTATCAAAGCCCCAATCCAATCCGGTTTGACCGCCAAACATCCATTTATCACGCGTACTCAAGCCAGAGGAAGCTTGTAACGGAAATAGGCCTGCTGTTGCAAATACGGTGGGGCCTTTGCCGCGCATTACGTCAGAAAAGTCTGCTGAATTCAGGTTATGTCGCACCGTACCCATAATACCTTCAAAGGATAAATCTTCATCCCAGACCACCTCGCTACCCCCGGTAAAGAAGGGGTTGGGTGTACGACCGCCCATGACCGTTAACCAGTTAAACTTGTTATCGTCCACCGCGTTATAACGTAGAAATGCGCGGTCTATATTAAACTGATACCTTCCGCCGGTATTTCCTAGCGATTGATTAGTCGAGACTGGATTTGAAATGTTACCTGTAGCCAAACGCATCCCAGCATCAACACCGTCAATAATTTTCGCATCTATACCCAGACGGACACGTTCCCGTCCTTGATTTCGTCCGTTAGTGGTATTGACATATTGATTTTGGGAATTGGCATTTCCATTGTTGGCATTAATGGAGGGCCAATCATAATAGGTACCATTCGGTGCATTATCAGACGCCATAAAGCTGGATTGTTCTCTGAGACGTATATCTCCAGATAATTTAAAGCGATTAACCCATTCTGGCAAGGCATTTGGAATACCCCACTGTTCTTTCTTGGCTTTTTGCATCACATCACCAACCACTTCTTCGCGTAATTCACTACGAACCTGTTGGCGGATTTCATCTTTTACAAAATCGGGTACATACGCAACACGTACTTCATCAGCGGGCACAACTTCCTTAGCGGAAACTTCTTTAGGTGCTGAAGCTTTTGCTTCGGCAACCTGCTTATCAGCATCCACATCGGCCTGCCTAATCATTTCGTTAGCCGTTTGCTCGGTCAATATACCTTGTTTAACTAATTGCTTAATAAGATTGGTGGTCGTATTGCGCAATTTCAGCAACTCTTCCTTTTCACCCGCTTGCGATAATCCGGTCGCGCATAATAATGCTAAAGCCAGTAGCGGTTTTTTGTGACCCATAACTATTTCCTGCCAATTTAAATATAATTTATGTGTTCCCTTCGACTAATTCATAGCGAAGGGATAAATCTTGCGAAACATCAGGTTTAAGCGTTGATGCTTAAAGTCGTGATGAAATTTTTAGTTTAACAGGCTGTTCCATGCCGGGAGGTGGCGGCTCATTTGTTTTCTTAAATTGAGAGACCAGCTTATTTAACAGTTTATCTATGTCTGGATCGTTACTGCCGCGTGACATTTCATAGCGACTCACAGTACCATCGAGATTGATCCAGAATTTAATAACGACTGAATAACTCTTTCTTCTTAACTCGTCATGTCCAGCCAAAATATCAACCAGACTGTCTTTAATAGTTCCCGCATACCAGGCATGTGGATTACCACCACCTAACAACCCACGCCCCCCTTTACGTCCAACCAGGCCAAAGGCGTCAGAACCCGCAGTACCTTCCGCATCCAATCCGGTATCCGCATTTGGTTGCGCATCCGGCACATCAGGTATCGGCTCAGGATCCGGTTCAGGCACATCAATTTTTTCAACTTCAGGCTCTGGAATTTTTTCAACTTTTTGAGGAGGCGGGGGCGGAGGTGGAGGCGGTGGCTTAAATAAAGAAATGGGCATGATCTTTTTTTCATGCTTTACGGGTTTTTCACCGGCAAAACCGCCTATGATTTTTACAACATAAAAAACCGCGAACAGCAGTACTATTCCGCCTATGATTCTAGGTACATAAACCCTTAAACTTTTCTTACTCATAACTCAGAATTGATTTTACTTAACCAAATTTTGAGTGACTAACCCAACTTGGGTGATCTCAAGCTTGCCCAACATCGCAAGAATATCAATTACACTTTGGTATTGAACCGTTGCATCCCCTTTAACAACGACCGGTAAAGCCGGATTAACCGCTTTATATTGCAATAAAGTAGTTTCAAGTTGTTCCATGGTGACCGGAAAAGTATCAAGAAAAATAGTGCCATCTGCCGTAACAGTAATCGCCTTGGTTTGTGGCTTTGCCAAACTGGGTGTATTACTGGCCTTGGGTAAATTAACTTGCACACCCTGCACTGCTGCAGTTGTCATCAGGATAAATACAATTAATAGCACATAGGCCAAATCAAGCATCGGAGTGACGTTGATTTCATCATAGGCCGCATTCTCTTCTTGTAACTTCATATTTAAATTTTTCTCTAACAGGATAATTGTAAGTTCAGCTTAACTAAATACTTAATCAAGTATGTTGCTCACTTAATTTTGCAACAAACTCATCAACGAATACATGCATATCAGCTGTAATTTCTTTAATTTGTCCACCTAAATAGTTATAACCAAACAAACAGGGGATCGCTACAATAAGTCCGGCTACTGTTGCGGTTAAAGCACCCGCAATACCAGGTGCAATCGCATTAACATTGACTTCACCGCTGACTGCTATCGCAGCAAAAGTAATCATTACCCCAATAACCGTACCCAACAACCCCAGGAAGGGGCCGCCACTAATAGCAATGGTCAGGAGTACCATCTGGGCATTAAGTTTTTGCAGTTCTCGGGTTAACATGGCATCCATACTGGCTCTAACAGCATTCATCGACTGTGCTGACAAGACCTGTTCTTTACCGGGCACTCCATCTGCTTTGTATAAACGTCGATTCATTTCTTCCACACCGACATGGTAAAGACGATAGAGGGTTGATCCTGCAAAAGCACCATGCTTTTGGGTAAACGATAGCAACAACGGCGATTCATCAAAATCTTCATCGCTTTCTTCACCTTTAGCGTTAAGGCTACCCAACTCCTTGGATGCTAGGTTCAAATAGGCTTTTTCAAACTTTTTGTTTTCCCTTTTGACACGACTCAGTACGATGGCTTTTACAATCATCACCAACCAACTGATGACAAACATAACACCCAGAATACCGATAATGACCCAACCATCTGTTGTTACATTTTTTAACGAATCCAGAATTAAAGATTCCCCGCCTTCTTCACTATCCGGCGTACTGTCTTCACCATACGTTAATAGCGCTCCCGTCTGACCCTGCATTTGGGCATCAAACTTAATGGTGTTTGCATCCAGTGCTACTTTATAAATCGCGAACTGGTCTAGTGAACCGTTTAAACCTCTGGCTCCAAACTCATCTCCACCAATTGATAGGTTACTGGTTAAATCCCGGGTTACTATGCCCAAAGAACCCGCACTTGCCCCATCAACATATAAAACCAATGAGCCGGTATTTGCAACCAATGCTACATGATGCCAAACACCCAAAGCTAAAGGCGTAGGTGCTTTAAGTTCTTGTTTGGAACCTTCTTCTACTTTTACAGAAACAGTATCACCCAATAGTGACAAGGTCACATTACCGCCTGCACCTGATCTTTGAAAAATAACACTATTGCTCTGTGATTGATCTATTTTTACCCAAGTCTCCACTGTCCAACCCAAGGCAGGTGACATTTGTAATGAGGGGGTGGCAGGCACATGTATAAACTGGCTACCATTAAATGAGGCCGCTCCGGCAATCAAGCCACCCTCGCTTATTGTTGCAGACACTTCACTCGGATTATTACTGTAAGCGGTTAAGTCCTTAACACCGGGCTGACCAAATTCATAATCCAATACCTGGTTAACATCAAAAGAACCAGCCGCATCCTGCCCGTCAACGGCTTTAGGGTTGCCATAATAAATCCAGATAGCAGGATCGGTTGCAGTGGCTAAATCGGCTGGTAACTTTACCCATATAAAAGCCATTTCATTAATGACATCGAGCTTTTCTATATAAAACTTTAAGGGAGTTTCTTCGTCAGCGGCCAAGATACGAATATCTTTACCTTTATCAGCAAGATCAGCAAAAAAAGTAAAGTTTCCGGTATGTAACCTAATCAAGGCTAAAGAAGCTGCAGGTATTGAAATGCCCTCTTGTTTTAGCTTGGGAGCGTCTAAGGTTATTTTTTTCTTATAGCCCCAGTCAGGATTCCACCAAGCTGATGCAATGGATGGAACAAACATAAGAATCACCAGCAAAAATCCAAACCGTTTCATTATTTCTCTCAGTTACAAATATATAAATTGATTATCACAAACAATCATTACATTATTATGAATTTGTAAAATAAAACGTTGCAGACCTGATAGGCAAAAAAAATCCGATCTTACCTTAGGTAAAACCGGATTTTGAGTGGTCTAGGGGCGATTAATTAATCATGCTTCGAAATTTATTCACCGAAGCCAATAAACTCAACACTTAACATACCTAAGGTCATATTTTTCTTTTTTTCTTCCTCTTTATCCTTGTCCTGTTCAGTCGCTGCTTGTGCAACCTGACTAACATTAGCCGTCATATTGCTGGTACCGGTTAAACCTGCAGCAACACTCCCCGTTGATGCTGCTGGTACTCCAGCACTCACACCTCCGACAGAGATATTATTAGCCCCTAAAACAGCGGTTGCAGAAATGGTTACATTAGTGCCTCCGATACCTGCCTCTCCCGCGTCAACAATGCCTTTGGGCGCAAACAAAAATACATTGCCGGGTACTACGCCCGTACTTGCGGCTGTTCGAATGCCGCTACCACTGGTAATTTTAGGTGCTGGAATCACAAGCTTGTTGGAGGCATCAAAAAATGGAGGATCAACGGTTACGGATAAAGCTGACTTAGCACCCTTACCTGCATCAATATTGCCCTCAGAAGACCATATTTCAATATCTCCACCACCTAACGTAAATACACGTGATGTATTTACGATAAAATCATTCTTAACAAAGGCATTGATAGAACCTGTAGATTGAGCAACGATACCTAATTGATCAGCTGTTTTAGCACCAGCGCCACTGGGTGCTACCGCTTGTCCCGCGTTGACTTGACCTCCAGGCACCATTAAATTGATATCACCGCCACTGACAGTCTGTAATTTACTAAAAAATAGAGTCAGATCACCTTGCCATTGATTGCCAGGAAATAACGTATCTATTGCTGCAAAGCCACCGGCGTTACCTTTGGTTTTATCCGATGCCGAAGCTGTTCCAGCAATCTTTAACTCATTAAAAAACACTGAAGTCAAAATTGAATTCAGCTGTGGTTGTATAGACAATGTTCGATTAGGCGCTAATGCTTTAAAAGCTGCTAATGCCTTGGCATCAGTTAAAGTGTTATTGCCACTTTCTTGTTTCATAAAAGAGGTAATTAATGATTTAACTAGTGTATATTGATCGACATAGAGTGGGTTGGTAACCAAATATTTATCAATAAAAGCAGCGTAATTTGGTGTTCCCGCATTCAAACCAACCAGTACATCTAAATTAGCTCCGGTACTGGGTAACGCAGGATTATATATATTTCCAACGCTTGATAGACCGACGGAAGCTCCTAAATCCAGATTTCTTCCCGTTTTAACCAAAACATCACCCGGCCCTGCTATCTGTATCTTATAAGTATCATTTTTTGCAGTCGGATTACCGTCACTATTTAAATCAGTTACAAATTTAATATCTCGACCAGCTGATATTATGGACGCATCAGTAAGAAGAATTTGTTGTATATTAATTGAGCTATTTAGCAGATCATTTCCCGCTTGAATAATAGCCTGCTTGGGCAAATTAATCTGAACTGAAGAAATATCTCCTTGCTGTGTTACCAATCTGGCAGGGATTTTATCGCCTGTATGAATGGGTGTGTCAGCATGAAATAAGGCTAAATTTAATCCAGTATCTAATGCTAAGGTATTAAAAATACTATAAACCGGATCCACAGAATTTCCTGATATTATTGGATTCAAGGCAGTTGCTATTAACGCAGGATTAGCGTCTGACATAGTCAAACTGTATTGACCATTGCTTGAGGTAATCGCTTGCTTAGCCAATATATTTAAATTAGATACGGCAGAAGGAAACAAAATGATATCGCTATCCAACTTCACACTGCCATTAAAAGCCGTTGCATCCAATGACGCAGGATAAACATGTGCCAGATATTTTTGATCAGTTGTTGTGTCTAATTGCAAAATAGTTGAAATAACACTGGTATCAGAATTTAAATGAATATCACCCGCCAACGAATTTAGTGTTAATTTACTTTTGTCTGTATAACTGAAAAATTGTGTACCCCCATGATTTAAAATCATTGCATCAGAAACACCGGATATTTTAATTCCTTGATTAGCATTTAAGGATAGTAAGGTATTACCGCCAACAGCATCGCTTTGATTGCCACTCATTACTAATTGTGGTCCCGAAGCAAAAGCGTTAGGATCGGTGGAGCTACTTCCATTAATTTCACCGACTGCAGATATATTACCTACACCTTTACCCAAGAAATAAGCACCTCCGGAAATATTCCCGCCAGCAGCAATATTCATCAGACCTCCCCCCTGTACGTCCAATAAACTATTTCTATTGGTACTATTAGGAAAATCAGTTCCCAATTGTTTGCCAGTGGTAGGCATCATAACAGATAGGTCGTTAATATTTCCAGCGGCTGAGATATCAACCATCCCCCCCCCAAAAGATCCTACATTTTGCTGAAAATAACTAGCATTGACCATCCAGGCACTTAAAAAACTGGAATTGCCTTGAACTTCTAACCATGATGGAGATGCAAAAGGGGCTGCTTGAATAAATTGATTGCTCACTGCACCTATAATATCGGCACCTGCCTGAAAAATTACTGAGCCTCCAGAAATTGGATAGGCAGCATTCGTATCAGAAGTCCACAGTGTTTGACCTGCAAGTGATCCAGTTCCCGTTTGAGTATTATCTAAAGTACCGTAGGGATTATTAACAGTTGAGCGTCCTCCGCTATAAACGGTAGCCGTTTGATCAGCAAATACAATATTTCCAGCTGAGGCTAATTTAATATCACCGGTACCGGTATGAACACTAGCTCCTGACCCTAGAGTCAGATCACTGATACTTGGATTATTAAGCTTATCTGTAGCACTTAAACTATTAGTCGCCATGGTATCTGCACTGCTTAAATCAGCACCTGAGACTAATTGAAACGACCAGGAATCTGATCTCATTAGAGCCGACCCCCCATTTAAATATCCATCTGTCAGTGACGCATTGATATTTAACTGACCCGCACTACGCACGATAAGATCACCTACTATAGGTTTTTGATACGTTATTGAAGGGTCTGGATTATTATTAACAGATAAGCCATTATTACTTAATCCTGAGAAATCCCACGCAGATGCTAATGTAGTTGAACCACTTGCATTATCAACTTCCACACCCGAGCGTAAAGCAATACCATGACCTAAGCTTGTTCTTATTGCAGAGGCATTAGCCAGATAGCCATTGATATCGGTTTTAATGGTGCTAGACAAGCCAGCTATGTCAGTACTATAGCTAGTCAAGTAAGTGCTCATGTCTGTGGCAATGGTGCTTGACATACTACTAATATCACTATTCGTGATTGGGCTGACATTAGCACTCATGTAAGCACTAACATCTGTCGTAATGATGTTTGATAAACCAGGTATATCCTTACTCGTATAAAAGCTGACGTTCGCTAAGTAATTGCTGATATCTGTTGCAATGATATTTGATAAACTCGTTAAGTCAGTATTCGGATACAATGAACTCAAATAACCAAAGATATCAGTAGGGATACTAGTTGATAAACCTGCAACCACATCAACAATATTAGTATTCATACTGCTTATGAAACTAGCATCATATTTTTGAAAGCCCACTGCATAAAAACCGTTTGCACCTTTTACTGTGCCGGCAATTGGCGCAATATTAATACCTTTTTCATGAACAGTGTCTGTACGCATTGCATCTAATGTCACAGTGCCGCCAGCGCTTTTTGTACCCGCAAGACTTGAACTACCCGTCACATTAATGCTTGATCCATTTTTTAAAGCGATTATTCCACCTGGGGTAGTCGTCGTGCCTAATGCCGATAATAAGACATTACCCCCCTTAGCCCCAGTAGCTGAAAGTATGCCACCCGATTCTAAGGTTAAGTTATTTCCCGCATAAAGGCTAATATTACCCGCTTGAGTGGCGCTATTGGTACTTAACTTGCCATTAATATCTATACTTCCGGCATCTGCAACAAGACTAATTGTTTTTGCAGTAATAGCTTGATTTTCAACGATATCACCCGCTCGACTTCGCACATAAAGCACTTGATTGACACCGGCAGTCATCAATTTATTCATTAAACTGTCAAAACTCTGCGTTGGTAAAAACCCTGATACATCAATAGTTGCATTTGCACCGGTTGCTTTAAGCTTTCCAGCTAGTTCTACTGTTTTTTGAGGTGCTTTTAAAATAAGGTTACCCCCAGAAGCATTACCGCCACCTGTACTTATATTAACACTAGAATCCTTTCCTAAGGAAAAAATACCATTGGATGATACCGCACTAAATGTACCACCTGGCGTGTAACTTACCACATCTGCAAAATTAACTGACTGTCCGGCCAGATTGATATTCGATTTACCATTAATAACTATATCACCGGCTTGAGAATTTAATTTAAGTGATCCTGAAGGCAATAGTACATTGGCATCTTGTAAGGTAATATTGTTTGCAGATACGGCAATACTGCCGCCAAAGTCATTTGAACTAACTTGGGTATTATTCGAATTACCACTGATATGAACATCGTGTCCAACACCACTGCTTGCATCAATTAACAAGCTATGTCCACCCGTCGCGTTGATGAGACCCGCTGTCAAATTAAGATCAGACGCAAGATTAAGAACACTATTACCCGTCGCTGTAAATTGATTATCTACTTTAATATTAACTGAGCTAAAACCATCCAAGCTAACATTACCCTTACCTTGATTAAACTGAGTAGCTGTCAAATCAAGCATACCGGTTCCAGTACCTGATTGGGGAGCAGAAACACCATTAGAGTTTTGCAAGTCAATTGTTTTGGCTTGTACCATCGCAGTATCACCCGCTTTGTTATATCCTGATAATACAGCGGCATCCAAAACCAAATGATTAAACTGAAGAGGTGTATTAGTTTTGCTACTATTTAACTGTCCTACATTCCCATAGAAATTAATCGAACCCAGACTGGTTAATGTCAGATCATTACCCACCAAACCTGATAAATTTTGGTTGCTCAAATTTAAAGAATTACCCTTTATTCCAGCAACTTCACCCAGGTTAATATTACTTGCCGTCATATTGACTGAACCGCCTGACATCTTAATAGCACCGTTCAATACAGTTGACTTGCTGGCATCAAGAAACATTGACTGTGTAGCGCTTAAGGTAGCACCCTTATCAATTAAAAGATCCCCGGTTAATCCTGGCGTTGATCCGGGTAGATAAGATCTATTAACCTGTACTTGCTTATCTGCAGACACTCTCAAAAAAGCACTGTCGCCTGTTATATTAAAGACAGAATCTCCTGTATTAACATGACCGCTACTAGTAATTGACACTCCAGTTTTAACTCCAACACTATTATTGCCCACGGCTAATAAGTCCAAAGCCTTAACCTGCACACCCTTATCAAATATTACGTTATCAGCTGACACTGTTAATTGCGTATTACCTGTTACATTATCAAAACTTCGTGAACCACCCAATAATAAACTATCAACCTGTAAATTATTTAAGTCTTGAGCTAGAATTTGTAAACCAGTAGCGGAGTTACTTAATTGGTTGACAATATCAATATTTTGCGCAGAAATATCCATTTTTGCACCTCTACCATTAGGCGCCCCCACTTTAAACTGCCCATCAAGTAAAAGTTGAGTAGTGGCATTAATTGATATTTGCCCACTATCTTCTGGTAATAGTGGCACACTGGTTTTATTGGCCGCAGCCTGTTGAGTAAAGAAAGTATTCGCCGTTTGAATATTATATTGCGAATGCGTTTGCACATCAGCGCTGGATTCAATTAAAAATCCACTATTAAGTGATGCGCGAATAGTGGTGCCAGCAATGGCTTGATATCCAGAAACGATGGGTAGGCCATTAGTCGTGTAGGTAGTTATTAACTGATCCAGGGTGTTTTTCTGAGGCGTAACTAAAAAAGCACCTGGTAATAAAGCGTAAGCGGTTGGCAGAATAGTATAAAACCCAGCCGGCAAAGTTGACGTGCCACTTAAATAGACCTCTGCTCTTGGATCATAAGGGAAATTAGCTGACAAATTAACATCGTAAGGAGCTAAAGAATTGCCAAGTGAGGGTAGGATAGCAAACCCTCCTTGATAGGTTGGACTACCCGGCATCAAATAATCATTTGAGCCACCGGCTCCAGGCTGGAAAGTAGCTGACATTAAGTCGCCACCACCTGACACATTAACAACACTGCCTTTATTAAACTGAATATTAGGCGAGGTAAAGACCAAATGTTTTTCACCCAATGTAATATTATCGGGTGAATTATTAAATACCAGATTTCCCGCTCCGCCAAAGGAATACAGCCAGACATTATTTAGAATTGAGCCAAACGGAATGACTTGGCCTTCAGCAGAGACAGAGGTATAACTATCCTTACCAAAAATCAGTTGCTTGTCAGCATTAAGTGCAATACTTCCTAACGGCGCTTTTAATATGCCATCTTGATTTATATTGGGTGCATTGAAGGTTAGGCTACCCGCAGCAGATAAGGGAGTAATATCCGTATTTTTGCCTGATATTGTTAATTGACTGCCTGGATCGGTAATATTAAAGCTAAATTGGGTTAACGTTGTTGGGTAAATTTGGCTGGCATTTAAATTCAGATTGGCTGCTGTACTTAAACCACCCAATAAAGTTTTAGCTTGTCCAGTGGGTGACATTACACCGACTGCTCTCATATCATGCCGACTATTTAGATTGACATCATTAAAACCAGTCAATAATGAGGCACCCTGAAGTTCGATATAATTAGCGTTACCTGTCAAACTACCTACACCTTTTACTGAGGTATCAATGACACTATCAATTGATGAGGAGCCTATTTGTAAATAGCCGGTATTAAGTGTTGCAACCCCAGCCATACGACTACCGTTAATGCCTGAACTAATAGTTTGCGCATCTAGAATAATGCTTGAAGCTGTATTGAGGTTAACATCACCCAAAAAACGTATTTCACCCGAAGGTCGAGGCAGAGTGGTTTGAGGATCAATTTGATAAGGCACTGTTAACTTTAAGTCATCTATACCCGCACTTGCAACTTTATTACTACTAACAATTGCTTGCCCATTCAAAGAATCAGGAATTACTGAGCCAAATACTAAATTGTCGGGCAACATTTTTGTATCTTGCTGCACTACATCAATATGCAAAGGATTTGCTGGAAAATCAGGACTGATCGGCTCTGATCTTAGGCTTCGATCCAGCGTTAAACTCAACTCACCACCATGATTTGTCGAGAAGCCCTTCTGCGCACTAACACTGCCATCAAGTATTATGCCTTCAGCAGCCCTAATATTTATCTGACCGGCATCTGAACCCACTAATTGCTTACTATTCTGTAGAGAATTAAGTATTGGCATATCAATAGTTGCAAGGGTTCCATTTGCATTAACTTTTGAACCTTGTTCAAAGATCACATAACCGCGATCTGCGTTAACATTGATATTACCACCATTCATTACACTACCGGTTTGCCTACCGAATGCATCAGCAGGATTAAATAAAGTAGTTCCCTGTGTATTTAGGCCACTCTGAGACCCTAGCCAAATCGCCTGCGATGGATTGTAACCTTGCGAGGCATTATCCACTTTTAAATTTAAGTTAATTGCTCCAGCTTGCGCATTAACTAAGCCATCAATAAAAATACCTGGGCCGGCATTTCCAGCCGTTATATTAACAGTGGATGCTTTATCCATATTAATTTGACTCCCTGTTTCCAGAGTAACCCCAGTGAGTCCGTTTAAAGACAAACTCATTGGTTTTTTAATAGTTTCCGGTAATGTGGTCACTTGACTAAAATCTGCGAGTGAACTTGATCCCGACTGGTTTCTAAAACTAGAATCCAGCAATCTATTTTGTGCCATGAAAGACAAATTTGTATTCGCTTTAACAGTAATATCCTGATAGTTACTGGTCAGATTGATATTACTGAAACCTGCATTAGTAGCAATATCCAAAACACCGTTAGTTACACCTAAATTTAGCGCATCAGATTCATTAGAACTTCCACCAATATTTATTTTATTGGTTATCAGGTTTAATGTACCGCCCTGATTTAATCCGAGTGCTGATAAAACACCTTGGGTTTGCATTGGCTCAGCGAATGAAATATTGCTACCCTGTAACTTTATTGCTCCCGCATTACCTGCCGTTACTTTATTACCAGCAGAATTTAATTGAGCGCCACCATCTGCCTTAATAGCTGCACCCTTTGCAAAATTTATTTGGTTATTTGCATTTAAACTCACTGTACCCGCATTGATCGCCAAAGGTGAAGTTATGCCATTTTGAAAGTCGTTAACCCAACGCCCAGAGACATTCAACTGGGAATTGTCTTGTAAATTAATTTGCCCACTGGTGCTATGACCTGGATTGACTAAGGCATTTAATTTAATGTTACCACCAGGCGTGTAAATAGAGCCGAGTACATTAATACTTGAAGCATCAACACCAAAATTACTTAACATTGGCATTGATAATTTTGTATCTTTAGCGACTGTGGCGCTACCTGCTGATTTTATAGTTAAATTACTGATACCGGAACTATTAACCAGTCCACTCGATATTATTATGGGTTTGATGGACGTTATATTGTCATTTATACCAATAGCTTGGCTCTGTGAAGTATTTTGAAACAAAACATTTTGTGTTGATAGAAACTGTCCAGCCGGGTAGGCTCCATTACCGTTATCCGCTAGATTAATAGTAAATGATCCACCTGACACTGGGTTGCTTCGTTGATAGATGCTACTTGCTGTTCCAGCTATCAATTGTCCATCCCAAGCGGTAACAGGGCTTTGAATATTAAGAGCGCCTCCAGCTTTACCTTCTGTATAACCCGCCTCATAACGGCCTGAACTCAGTGGAGATATTAAATTCCACTTATCTGTAACACCCCATTTTTGATGAACTTCAGAATAATTACCGAAAATAGCTGAATAATGTTGATTAGGATTTGCTGCACTGATATCAACTACCTGGCCGGTCGATGCGTCAATCAAACGAGTGGTATTAATATATCCGCTCTGGTAATTAACCGCACCTCCTGAAATATTAGTCACAGCACCTGTATTAACAACTACGCTACCACTAGCATCAAGATTAATGGTACCACCATTGCCTAACCGTTCATCAATACCACGTTTAATAGAAGCAGTGGCGCTACTGGCATCCACTATAGTGGGTAAATTACGAACATCGACTTTAACGGTTGTCCCTTGCAATACGCCTCCACGTTGATAAGGAGCATCTCGCAAATTAAAACTCTGTACAGAAACATCGGCGACGTTTCTTTCCATTGCTACCGTAACATTTTTACTACCAGACACATCAATAAGAGAGCCATTTTCAAGACCAATTCTTCCCTGATTACCCGAAAATAAAGGATCATTCAAATTATTTGTAGCCTGAAAATTGACTTGACCACCGGTTGCAACTATCGCTGAGCCTGATTGCATATCGATTTTATCGGCACTGACTTCAACAAAAGATTGCTTTTGTACTTGTTCATCAATTGCACTTCCGCCATTAGCATCAGCCAATACTGTGACAGAACTATTGTTACCGAAAGTAACAGCGGATTCCGTATTCAAACCATCCTTCAAATCAGTACTACGAACTGTTTGAGTCGCTGACAAAATATTTGCCCCTGCTGCCACACCTTCTCGTGCTAACAATCTTACAGAACCATTGACATTGACTGAGGTTGTAGCACTAATCCTACCCGATTGATTCACTGCAAAACCAGCCAATGTAATATTGCCTTGATGCGTGGCTATTACCCCAGCGGCCTGATTAGAGACCTGCCCACCTGTACCGACCTCAACCAATAACCCTGCAAAGGGATCTTTACTGGAGGTAGGTTGCAAGTAAACGGTATCTTTACTTGCAACTAACAAAATTTGACCTTGCTCATCGGTAGAGATAGTACCTGAATTGCTAACCGTAGGAGCAGCCATGATAATATTGCCACTTTTACCTACATGAATATTTGCTCCTTCTTTGACATTGATCTTGGCATTTGGATTAATGGTACCATTTAATGCAGCCTTGGCATCTACCTGCTGAACATTGACATTTTGGTCAAATACTCGAATTATTCCGGTCTTAAATGCCTCATCAGAAATATTTAATGCGGATGCCACCAACCCGTTAGTGTCAACTACCGAACTCTTATCGAATACAAAACCATTCTGATTGACCAGATAAACCTGACCATTGGCATTCAGTGTGCCTAATATTTGAGTGGCATTTGCATCATGAATATTATTGAGCGCCGTGGATGTTGTGGTCGGCTGTTGAAAGTTAACCGTGTACCCTTTGTCAATATTAAAACTTTGCCAATCTATCGTTGCCTTATCGGTAGTCTGATGAATATTCATTATATGATCAGTTATAGCCGCAGTAGCCTGACCATAGGTCGCATGTTCAATAATTGGGATTGGTGCCTGACCTTCTGTAATGGTATTAAATGTAGGGATTGGCAAGGGTGGATTTGCCGTCGACACACTTGAACCCACAATCAAGCCACCTGCAATTACAATTCGCACACCCGCAACCAGGGGCTTAAGTCTAAAATAAACATCTGAAGATTTAGAGTGTGTCGCCTGCGGTCTGTTGGACATAGTTATTGCCTTTACCATACAAATAATTAAAACTCAGTTGCTACTGAAAAATCTATTCTTGGTTCGCCTCGATTTACCGGCTTCAGAGAAATAAACGGAAACCCTACATCAATCGCTGCGGTAAAGAATTTTTTTATCAAAAAATTTAAACCAACGCCACCACCCGCCAGTTTGTAACTACTAACATTTCCCGGCAGAGGATTTAATATCCAACCATTACCGGCATCAATAAAAGTCATAAATTTTAAATTATTAAAATATTCACCATCAAGAGCCCCCAATCGAGGCGTATAGAGTTCTAATGAACCAAAAACAGCATCATCAGCTAGTGCCTGGGTTTCATAATAACCCCGCACGCTTAGCGCACCACCTAATGAGAATTGTTCGTTACTGATGAGTGGCGAATCCGCAAGCTGACCGTTTAAACGAGTGCTTAATTCCATACCATAAGGTAAATCATGCTTAAACTTAAGGTTGGAGGTTAAATACATATAACTGGCTTTAGCTTTATAGCGTTTTTGCTCAAACTGAGTTTGGTCATTACCCAGTCCACGTACCGAAAAATGCATACCAAGATCTAAAGTAGTCAATGATTCCTCACTACGCAAACTTGCTGTGTACTGAGCTAAAAAAGGCGTATAAGCAATGGGCGTTGCAATGGTGTCAGAACCGACAAGATTTAAGTTTTCCTTAAAACTTTTGTAATCCACACCCACAGTTACACTGTGATAATAACTATTGAGTGCGGGTAGAGGCTTAATTAATCGGGCTCCGAAGATGCTACCAATACCAATCACTTCCATGGTTCCGGCACTAGCGATCTGTGAATTTGAAGATGAATTAACACCATACATAGCCAAACGCATATCGGTATTAAAAACCGGTAAGGCATAGGTACCTGCCATCACATCAACTTGAGCGCTGTTTTCTGGCGATACCTGATACATAAACGAAGCACTGTGCATGGCCTGCCAAAGATTATCGTAATGTAATGATGAAACTAAGCGTAATCGGGATGTGGTCGAAGTATTTCGACCATTTAGCTCAACTCTACCGTGTAAAGGAAGCTCATCTTTTACTTTTAAATCTACTTCTAGCGTTCCTGGGGTATCACCTGCACGTAAAATCGGCTGAATTTTACGATCAGGGCTTTGACCACTTAATTCTGTTAATTGTTTTTGCATGGTTGGAAAGTGAGGCACATTTCCTTCTGCCAGCTCCGGTACACCCGCTTTAATTTTGCCCATGGAAAAATAACGGGAATCTTTAACTTTTAAACTTGATACCTTGCCCTCAACCACCTGCAAATAAACGATACCATTTTTTACATCTTGCTCAGGGATATCTACTGACACAGTTTGATAACCTTGTGCTCTATATAGATCTTCCAACGCAGCTCGAGCCAAATCAACATTTTCAAGGCTTTTCTTTAGCCCTAAAAATGGGTAGATAGTGCGCTCCAGTTGTCTTTTATCGAGTTTAGTATTCCCTTTTACACGCAATTCCAGCAAATCGAAAGTCGCTGCTTGTTTTGGCGCCATGGGTTGAGCAATTTCAGTTGCAGCTTCCTGCTGCACTTCTTGTGCGTGCCCTTCAAAACCTGCCTGAGCTAAAGTTAATCCGATCCAAATTAAGGCGCGGCTTTGTTTATTCCGGTTTAGTTGCATACTGTTCAAAAACTAATTTATGTCAAAAGGTAGGTCATACCTCATTATATTAACGTCAGGTTAAATATTTATGACAAGCCATAAAAGACACAACCAACCTTTTAGCACCAATAAAAAAAACCAACCGCCTTGCGACGGTTGGTTTTTTATTTATTGGCTATATTTTTTATATAACCTGATTAAATAGTGCTTAGTTCAAACCGGGTAATGCTGTTGCACCACCTAAAACGTTAGCAACGCGACAATGGTTAACTGAACCCGCCGTGTTAGCAGCAACCGCATGAGTAAATGGGTTTACTGGTCTTAACGAATCAAATGCTGCATTAATTAAAGTACCTGGAGCAATAACAGTGCCGAATGTAGCATTGCTAGCTGAGGCCAGATAACCTGTGATACCAAAGTTAGTACTCGTCACGTTAGCTTTTGCAATAGTAGCTGGGCTAGACATTAATGCTAATAAACTATAGCCTAATGCGTTTGATGTTGCTGTTGGGACAGTACCTACAGTTGACAACTCAGACCAGAATTTATATTTACCATTGGCAACGTTTGCTGCTGATGGTGAATAACCGTCGATTTTAGCAAAACGGTAAGGTAATGCATTACTCGCGTTACGATCTGTGTTTAATATACCCACTGCCCAACGGAAGTTTGCAGTACCAATGAAAGCAGGCAATGGCGTAAAAGTACCATTTGCTACCATAGCATTACCAAAACTTGTTGTTGATAAACTATAACCATCTAATGTTTCCAAACAGTTTTCAAGTTCACCAGAAGAAGTAGTTGCATGGTAAGCTTTCAACGAACCCGGTAAACCCGTCTCAGGAACAATCGTTAAAGCGGCAGGAGATTGAATCGCTTCAGACGTTGTAGAACAAGGTGCATTTTCAAACGCTATTTGAGCAGTTGCCAAAGTACCGGAACCCGCAGTACGTGAACAAATATGTACGTTAGTATTACCCGGTCTATTAGTAGGTGCCTGAGCTGTAACTAAATCTTGTCCAGCTGCACCACCAAATCTTAAGTTAGTCCAGTCTGTTAAACGACCTGTAGCAAAAAGAGCTGACACGTCTTCAGATGTTAAGCTAGGTATACAAGCTTCTGTTTCGTCTCCAGCAACACACGTAGCGGGTAAAGCACCAGAAGTAATCCCGGCAACTTGCAAGGCATTACGCAATTTTAAAGTCAGAGCAACACCAAATATTTGAGTAGCCACTGAATTAGATGCAATCTTTGGTGCCAAAGTAGCCAAAGAATTTGCTGTAGTTGCGCCATTTAATGCCGATGCAAATTGAGCAGCATCAACGTCAGCTAAATTAATTGATACTGCACCAGTAGGAAGTGCTGCCAGAGTAACTGCAGTTGTTCCTGTACAAGTAACCAGGTTAGCCGCAGTAGTCGATAGAACCGCAGGCGCTGTACATGGATAAACTGTTGCAGCTACGTTACCGAAACTACCCACTACAGTAGGAAGCGTTGTGTTATAAGTAACTGTTGCTACGTTTGCAGCATTACCAGACGCTGCTAAAACAGCGGTTACAGAACCACCTTTATCTCTTTTATGAACTACATAATTTTTGTTTGCAGTTAAACCAGTTGGAGGTGTAGTGCCTGTATTAAAATAATATGTAAAAGCAGCTTTACTTGAATCATAGTATTTAAAAACTTTTGAACCGGGAGCAGCCGCATTTAAAATAGATTTTTCTAAAAATGGAGTAGCCGCTGATGAACCAGAGAAATAAGCAGTACCTGCCACGTTAGCAACATTACCCACACCCGTTTTTGCAGAAAAATCTACTCCACCAGCTGTTGTCACAGGGATAGCGGCCGAAGCTTGTCCGGCAAAAATGACTGCAGAAATTGCAGTCGACATTAACAATTTTTTCATTTTGAATTACTCACTAAAACTAAAGAAGGGGAGATATAAAAATATTTATCACGACTCATGCGTAACATGCCAAACCAGTTACTATCTACGGGCATCGAGACTGGTTATTATTCTTTTGCTGTCAAAAAAATCATAAGATCCTTTTTAATGACTGAGTGTTTCTTGTAGCTAGTCTTTTAAAATAGCTACAAATTCAAAATCTACTCAACGCAGTACCATTATTTCACTAGTGAGCAGTCAACTTGATTACAAATCAGTTACAGTTTATATAAATGTATTACATTAGTAATACATAACTAGAGGCGAAATTTATTTTTTGGCTGTTGCAAAGCAAATGAAATTCTCAAATGGCAATAAACACCCACTTTGATGTTTTAACGTTAAGATTTTAAATAAAAACAGGCTTTGTTATAAAATCGTAACATTAATGACTTATATTTAACAAGATGATTTCTTTGCGCTGCATAGCCCTTACAACTAAAACAGAATTATGTCTCCAGAAGAATTAATAGTTGACAAGAAAAAACATGTAATCTCTATTCGCTTAGATAACACCGACCGTAACACAGTCCAAAACATCGCCTCGCGTCTATATGTCAGGGAGTCTGAAGTGTATCGGTTTGCTATTAATTTTCTTTTAAACCGGATACATAAACTCAATGACACCGACTGTACAGGAAGTGATTTACTCCCTTTATTCATAGAATTTAAAGAAGAACTTCACCAAAGTTTAAACTTAAAAAAACAGCAGCTTTTTAAAATCATCAACTCTGGAAATGCAAACCCTGACAAATTTGTAGCAATGATTGATATTGAGTTATTAGTTCTACCGGAACATCTGGTACGTCAACATCTATTACAAAGAGAAGAAGCCATTATTTTTAAACACCCTGATATTAAAGTTTGGTTAGATAATTATTTCTCTGACAAATACCGTCCAACTGAAATTGCCGGAGAAAAAATTAATACCAATAACCAGTAAACCATGGCTTAAAAAATTCGACTTTATTTGCTATTACAAAAAGCTATTACAAAAACTGATATTTTGCCAATCAATCTAACTTAAATACTCAGCAGTACTTTTACAGTTACCCGGCTTACATTGGCTTCATCAAGCGAAATACTGATTTCATTGACAGTAATGCCGTGCTTTGTTTCCAACACTGACAACCAATCAATGAATTGATCAAACGAACTATTTTCCAGCCACAATGTTACTTTATCTGCCCCATTAGGGTTCACACGAGTAATCATGGGTTTTATTGCCATTTGAATGCTGCTTGCATCAATTATAGCCATTAATGATTCTCCATCCTGACCTTTAACAATGCCTGGATGATTTTTACGAAGCTCCGCAACTTCTACACTGATTTTCTTTAGATACTGCAAAGCCTGCTGTTGAGATTTTATTTTTTGTTCCAACAACATATTGTCAGTCGCAATTGGCGCAAAAACAAGCAGATAACCACTGTATATCACTACCACGACAACAATAACAACTGATAACAAACGTTCTCTTGGGGACAGTTCGGATAATTTCAGCAAAATTTCATTTTTGTTTAATTTCAAAGTGTACCTCCACGCCATTTTTATCCGCTTCTGTAGATACTACTTTTACTAACAGATGATTACTACTTTCCAATTGTTGTTTAATTTGTTCTACCTGATTATTATCGGGCAGAGTCAACTGAACCTGTAGTTGATCATTGATAAAATTCAGTTTCAGGAGCTTATAACCTAAGTTTGCATTAAGTACTGCACCCGTTTGATATAACAATCTCATGAATAAACTACCACTACTGCCATTGTTTTTTCTAAGTTCAATTAATTCCTGATCAGCCTGAACCTTGATATTTACCAGGCGCTTTACCTCGGGAAAAGTTTGCTTAAATAAACTTAATGTCTGAGCTTCCAACGCGACCAGTTCTGATTGTTGTTGCCAATAATTGTTTACTAAAAAACCAGTTTGTAACAATACCGTAAAAATAATAACCCCTATCGCGGGCACCCACTTTGTCAACTCCCACTCTGAACTCTGTTGTCTCCCAAAACTACCCGTCAACAAATTATATTGAGTGTCGAGTGTTGCAATACCCTGCACAAATAACGATAAGATGGAATTTACTTTATGATAGTTTATGTCCACAGGAAAATCAGCCAAATCTTGAGGTGATTCATCAACCGACCATACATGTAAAGAATGCAGGGTTGGATTTTCTATGAGCATTTTGTCAAGCATAATAGGCAATATTTCCCTATCAATACCACCGCCTAACCCTTTACCACTCCGTAAAACAGCCTGTTTGCAATCAATGAATATGGAGCAAGCACCTTCCTGATAAGGCAAACATAAGGTTTCAGGATAAACACTATCGATTTTAATTCCGGCATCCTGAAAACGAGCCAAACAAGTTTTAAATTTTTCACGGCTAACCAATGCCACATAAACCTTATCTTTGGGCTGTCGGTGCCAAACACTGTGACAAGTTTCCACATCGTCTGCAAGTAAATCTTCAAGTGCAAAAGGTAATGCTTTTTTAATTTGATTATTGGTTTTAACCGGTAAATCTAAGCCTAACAATAATATTTCCGATGCTGGATATAACAAGGTAACTGGACTTTCTCCTGCACTTTGTGCCAAGTCTTGCAATGTCCCTTGTTGTATTTCTTTGTCAATTGAATTATCTAACACCAACCATTGCAGCTCACTCTCTAATTGATTAAGAAATCTCGCTATAATTTGCTCAGCCATCAACTAAACTCCTGCATAATCGCTTAACCACTGATACCCCCCCTAATTTGTCACGATACAACTGTGACTGGAATTTCAAGCCGTTTTTTTCCATGTCGATTTGTCCAGATAATAAGAAATAGTGACTTTCTACACTTATACTTTCTTTGTTGATACTAATACCTTCCATGGCTTCATCTTTCAAAAACTCTTCAACTTCTTCAAAAGGCTTACCACTTGCCCGATATATCGATTCAGCTCGATCCTTTTTCATATCGGCTGTAAAAGTACGTAATACCTCTACGCTGGCAGTATTGATATTTATGGGTTCATAACTATCAGCCACATAAATATAAGGCAACAGTTTTTTGTAGTCATTAAGAGTCATACCTTGTATGCGCAATAACTCGCTAATGTCAGCAAATGGGGCATTTGCACTCCGAAAGGGTGGTTTAAGCTTTGCATAAGTTTCGTCTTCTGCTCCATGTGGATACCTTATTTCCATATCTGAATCCATCCAATCCAACATGGCATCTACCAAATCCGGCTTCATATTGAGATTAATAAATAAACGCTTTAATCTTTGCACATCTTCATCACTGGCCTTACCGTCAACTAATAAATTATTCAGGTTGATTCGACCTTGTAATTCTATAATATCGGATTTTACACTCCCTTCCAGAGTTGGCTTTAAAGTTAACGGCTTACTCCAAATATCCGTTAAGGTATCGTATTTATTTTTATCAAAATCCAGTTTAAGCTGATTTTCTGCCCATGCCTCAAGTCCATAAACAGACTCCCATGTTTGTATTGAACGCAGTTGGTTTTCTGTTCTACGAATATCCATCTGCCGATCGCTGGACATGGATACCAAAGCGACAGTAACCACTGTAAGCACCAACATTACGGTAATAAGTGCAATACCGTTTTGCGTGTTAACCTGTAATGATTTCTCTACCTTCATTAATGTATTAAAAATGAACGGTGAATGGTGCCCAAACCATCTAATTTAATACTGATATCAAGGGCTTTTGGAATATCAATACCACCGATTAATGGCTCCCAAGTCTGGGTCTCTACGTTAAATTTACTTAATGCAACACCGTGTGTAGTGATAAGCTTTCGGCTTCGATACTCCGTTTGCTGAGTTCTATCTGGAATACTCCAGACACGCCGATATAATGCATCTTTTTCCAGGCTATAACTGACTCTTAACAGGCTATTTACACCTGAATTATTTGACCAAGAGGGTACTGTGCGGGTAAGAACCAATATCTCATTACCACGACCGACAGAAAAAGCTGGCTCAGTTGTGCCAAATTCATCTCTGATTGGCCTGTTTATTATTTGACTTAAATCCTCATTGAGTAAATATAATGTTGTTTGCAATTGCGCCAGTTGTTCTGATCTGGGCACTGTGCTTGCTCTAGCATCCAGCACCGCTGCCAGGCCTGCATAAGCCATCATTGACATGATAGAAAAAATTGCCAGTGCTATCAGTATTTCCAACAAGGTAAAGCCCTGTTGTCCAGAAAATAACGCATTATTTGTCTTCATCAAATTTTATTTACGTCACTGAACAGGCTAACAAGTGGCTCTTTATCACCCTCAAGAAACACTTCTATTCGATACAGCCATAAACCTTTTATGTTTGAAAAACTACGATTAATCTGCCAATACCAGCGTCGACCTGCCATTTCATCCCAACCATCCAGTTTTTCTGGTTTATCTTTATCCAGTCGTAATTGCACAGCATGATTGCTTGCAACTATGATAGCCAGCGTTTTATTTTCCAAATACCATAAGTTTTTAATATTATCCGCCGTTATTTTAATGGCACTGACCATCAAAATTGCCAGTATAGCCAAAGCAATGAGTACTTCCAGCAAGGTAAATCCACTAGCTATTTTTTTGCTAAACGGCCTGTTCATGGATTATCTTGGTTTGAAATGATTAGTCCTTCGTGCTGCGTATTACTCAGTATAAAAGTGCTGTTGCTATTTTGCATGGTTATGCTGATTTGAAATAACTCCATTTCACCATCCGGTGTCAAAATAATCTGTGGTTCTGGTTCAACTCCCTCAACAGCATGTTTAGTTAAATTAACATCCTGTTGATGGATAGCAAAAGTCAATGACATTTGCGGCATTAACTCACGAGCCTTGAAAACCATGTCAGTCATTTCTGGTTGCCATTTTTGTTTTTTTATAACGGTAAAGCGATAGCTATGGTTAAACAATTCTAAACCCATCACATCACCACGAATTATAGCTTCCTGAGTTGCTAATTCCAGAAGCTTAACCAGCCTTTCCGCTTCAAATCTTTGTTGATCTCGGGGATCTGCTGTTCCCATAGATAGCATTGCCATTCCTGTTATCACACCTATCAAAACCAAAACGATAAGTAATTCAATCAGGGTAAAGCCCTTGCCCCCTCTCATGCCAGAAAAATCAGTTAGTTCTGAACCCAATTGGTAATATCGGCATTGGCTTCGGTTCCACCTTCAATACCATCAGCACCGTAAGAGTAAAGATCAAACTCGCCATGAATACCCGGCTTAAGATAAAAATAAGGCTTTCCCCAAGCATCTTTGGGCATCTGATCGAGATAACCGCCCTGTTTCCAGTGTGTTCCTTGAGGAAGGTTTGCCGGTTTAGTTACCAAGGCTTCTAGTCCTTGTTCAGTGGTTGGATAACTGTAATTATCCAACCGATATAAATCAAGCGCGGCTGTAATAGCTCTTATATCTTGCAGGGTTCGGGTTGCTCTGGCCTCATCAGGCCTACCCATGATTTTAGGCACAATGATAGATGCTAAAATCCCTAAAATTACCACAACAATCATGACTTCAATCAAGGTAAAGCCTTGGTGTTTTTTATCAGACATAGTTAAATAATAAATAAACGGTTAAATAAATAATAAGACTCAGCAATTGCCGAGAGTACATTGGTAAGAGTAAGCAACAATTATGACGTTTTTATTACCGCATTGAATTTATTGACAGTAACCTTACTTAACTAATTGGTTCATTTCAAAAATAGGTAATAAAATCGCTAGTACTATAGCAAGCACTATCAAGCCCATAACCAGAATCAAGATAGGTTCGAATAAGCCCAATGTCATTTCGGTTAGCTCCTGAATATCACGTTCTTGATCGTCAGCTGCACTTGCCAACATTTTTGGTAACTGTCCACTAGCCTCTCCACTTGCTACCAAATGAATAGTTACCGGAGGAAACAAACCGCTAGCTTCCATAGCCTTGTTTAAACTTTGTCCCTCCCTAACTTTTATTGATGCTATTTCCACGGCTTTTTGCATGGCATCATTGGTCAATACCTGACTGGATATCTTTAAAGCCTGTAATAATTCGACGCCACTGTTGGTAAGTATGGCCAAGGTTCGAGTAAATCTGGCAGTGTTCATACCTTTGGAAAAACGCGCCACAAAAGGCATGCTCAGTAACAAAAGATGAAAGCGCATACGCGGTTCCGGCAGGCGTAGGATTGCATTGCTACCCATGCCGGTACCAATTACAAACAGTAACATTACCAAGCCATACTGTTTAAAAAAATCACTACTGGCAATAAGCACTTTAGTGATTGTAGGTAATTCCCCACCCATTTTATCAAAAACACTGGTTATTTCAGGTACGACATAAGCTAATAAACCGATCACCACCAATAATGAAACAGAAGTCAGCATGACTGGATATATCATTGCCATTTGTAGCTTGCTGTGCAATTGACCTTTATCACCAATATAATCAGCTAATCTTTGCAAAACCTGATCAAGCTTTCCGGAAGATTCGCCGGCCTCAACTGTTGCCCGATAAAGTGGCGGAAAAGTACTTGGAAACGCACTACAGGCCTGTGCCAAACTTTGTCCTTCCATAATACGGCTTTTAACCCCCAGCAATATTCGTTTTGCTTTAGTTGAATCAAGCTGTTTAGCAGTAATTCCCAAAGCCTCATCAATCGACAAGCCAGAACCCAGCAATGCCGCCAACTGACGGGTAATATGAGCTAATTGACGCATATTAATACGCTGGGAAAGCATCGGCCTTTTACTGCTATGTTCTTTTTTATGGACTTCTTCTATTTCCAACAAGGTCAGTTGGTTGCTTTTTAATTGCTGCCTTGCCAATTTAAGCGTGTCACTTTCAATAGTACCTTTAACGGTTTTACCTTTAGCATTGATTGCTTGATATTCAAAAGCTGCCATATCACTAATCCTTTTGGGTAATGCGGATAGCTTCATCCAGACTGGTATCGCCATTAAGTACTTTCTCTAATGCACTCTGCTGTATGCTTCTGGAAAATACTCGGGCATGCTCTTCCAATACCTGATCACCAGCACAATCATGAATCAAACCTCGCATAGCAGAATTGATAGGGATAATTTCGAATATTCCCGCACGACCTTTGTAACCTCTTTGTCCACAGTGCAAACAGCCTTGGGCATTATAAATAGTCACAGTGCCTTGAGCGTTGGCAACATAACCCAGCTTTTCCAGATCATTAACCGGCACGGTAACTGCCTGTTTGCAGAGTGGGCATAACTTTCGCACGAGACGTTGTGCAATAACACCGACAAGACTGGATGCGAGCAAAAACGGCTCTACACCCATGTCCCGCAAGCGGGTAATGGCTCCCACTGCAGAGTTGGTATGTAAAGTAGACAAAACCAAATGACCCGTTAAACTCGCTTGCACGGCAATTTCAGCAGTTTCTTTATCGCGTATTTCACCGACCATAACAATATCGGGATCTTGTCTCAAAATAGCTCGTAGTCCTTTTGCAAATGTCATTTCTACTTTATTATTAACTTGAGTTTGGCCTATGCCATCCAGATAAAACTCAATAGGATCTTCTACGGTAAGTATATTTCGTGTTCTTTCGTTAAGCTGATTGACAATCGCATATAAGCTAGTGGTTTTACCGGAACCGGTTGGCCCGGTAACCAAAATAATGCCATGAGGCCTGGCAATCATTTCTTGAATACTATCCAGCTCTTTATCAACCATGCCTATTTGCCTGAGACTCAACTGGTTTGCCTGCTTGTCCAGGAGCCTTAATACGACACGCTCACCATGACCTGAAGGCAATGTAGATACGCGAACATCAACGGTTCGTCCGCCAATATTAAGTGATATACGACCATCCTGTGGGAGTCGTTTTTCGGCAATGTCCAGCTTGGCCATGACTTTAAGTCGGGATATAACCATCGGGGCAAATTCACGTTGAGGCTCTAGTATCTCACGTAAAGTTCCATCAACACGAAAACGAACGACCATACGTTTTTCATAAGATTCGATATGAATATCCGAGGCATTTTCTTTGATGGCTTCAGTCAGTAAAGCATTAATCAAACGAATAATTGGGGCCTCATCAGCGCTCTCAAGAAGATCTTCTGGCTTGGGTAAATGCTGCGCCATGTAAGATAAATCAATATTATCTTGCATGTCATCAACCATTTGCTGAGCATGACCCGACTTTTGCTCATAAACCTCTTGTAACAAAACATCAAAACTTTCTTCGCTAATTTGTACAAATGTAACCGATCTATCGATCAATCTACGCATTTCAAATAATGCCTGAATTGATGTTTTTTGCTGAAACAAGATTTCTATCTTATTTTCGGAACTTTGTTTAACCAAAATACCATGTCTCTTGGCAAAGCTATAAGAAGGCATCTTAATGCCTGATTCCGAAGTTTCAGAAAAAAATACCGTATCATTACTCATTATTTATCAGTCGGTAACTCATAACCAGTTGCAGGTGAGTCTGGCTTTAACTCTGGCAGAACTGGCGCATGTTCGTTGGGCATCAACATCAAACCACGTTTCCCGGACTGCTCTTGATTATTGCGTAAAGCATTATATCTATCGTTAGTAAACAAAGAGGCTTTTTCCGGATCACGCATAATCACCGGACGTAAAAAAACCATTAAATTTGTTTTTATAACCGTAGTACTTTTGTTTTGAAACAAAAAGCCCATGTAAGGTAAATCACCTAGAAAAGGTACTTTTTGGACGGTTACCTCAACCTTATCACCGATTAAACCGCCTAAAACCAAAATCTTACCGTCATCAACCAAAACAGAGGTATCTATTTCCCGCTTATTCAAGGTTACCCCACCGCTACTTGTATCGTTTGTAACCGTTTGATCCACACTTGAGACTTCCTGTTTAATCTTGAGTTTGATGGCATTGCCCTCATTAATTTGAGGGGTGACTTTAAGTTTAGTACCTACATCTTGTCGTGTATAGGTAGTAATAGCGTTACCAGTTTGCCCGGCACCGGTTGAAAAACTCCCACTCAAAACAGGTATATTTTGCCCCACAATCATGTTCGCCTCTTCATTATCCAGCGTAACAATGGAAGGGGTCGAAAGCACATTGACATTATCATCTTTTGCAAATGCCCTGAGTAATGCTCTTAATTCACCGCCGACTAGATAACCAATACTCATCCCTTTTCCGGCTGTGGAAATCATATCACCCAAGCTTATTGGTGATGAAGTAACAGCAACACCGTTATTTACGAGTTTGGAATGCCATTCAATACCAATATTTTGATCTTTCTCATAGTTGACTTCAGCAATAATCGCTTCAATATGAACTTGGGCCCGACGAATATCCAGTTGTTTAATGACCGATTTAAGTGAGCGCATTTGCTCTGTAGGTGCAGTAATAATCAACGAATTGGTTGCATCATTTGCGCGAATATCTAAATCTTTTTCAGTAGTGGCTTGAGTCACAGGTTGACCTGCAGTGGTACTGGTCTTTTTTTCACCAACCCCAGTCAGAGTTTCTACTAATTCTTTAGCTACCGCATAATGCAGATAAATAACTTCTGTATCACCCTCGTTTTCCATTGGCGAATCGAGGTTAGCAATCAAAGTCCGCAATTGCATACGTAGATCAGGATCGCCGCCAATGATAATAGAATTAGATCGACTCTCTGCGACCAAGGGTGCACCGCCTGCACTCACTTTTCCAACGTTAGTATTGGCAATCAGTGTATTAATAGGTTGGATTAATTCTTCAGCAATAGCATTCTGTAACTTGATTATTTCAATCTTTTGCACATCACTTCTGTCGATTTGTTTAATCAACAAGGCCAGACGATTTACGTTGGCCGCTGTGTCAGAAAGAATAATGGTGTTGCTTTCTGGCACCGACGCCATAAAAGCATATTGAGGCATCAACGGTGTTAACGTTTGAACTACCAGAGTAGCATTAACATGGCTGACGTGCACAATACGGGTCAGTTGTTCATCACCATTTGGATAATTTGAACCTAGTTCATTTTGATCACCGTCCTGCTTGGCGTTAAGATTAGGGATAATTTTAATGACATCGCCGTTAGGCACGGCTGAATAACCGTGTACTTTAAGTATTGACAAAAATACGTCATATACCTGTGAAGCTTTCATAGGTGTTGAAGTAACAACAGAGATATTACCTGTTACACGTGGATCTACAATAAAATTCTTGCCAGTGGCATCAGCAATCGTTTCTATCAGGGTATGAATATCAACATCCTTAAAGTTAAGAGAGAACTTATCATTTTGTGCTACAGAAACAATACAAAATGTAGCCAGTAACAAGCCAATTAACAAACGAAAGCGCATAAAATTTAGTAGTTATTTAGTTATAAACAGCAAGCCTGTTTTAGTCTTATCCATGGAAAGGAATTCTGGTTGTTGATTCCGCAGCAATATGACCTGTTCTTTATCTATCGACTGTAAAGTAATGCCTCCAGACAATTCTTCACCTAATTGATATTTTTTTTGTAATTTATCTTCTCCTTCAATAATCGCGAAACTGGATTCTTTTTGATTAGGTCGAAAAAAAACACCTAATAATTTTATTTGTAGCTGCGTCTTTTGAGGCTCGCTATTTTGGCTCACCGTCGCATCGAACTGACCAAACAAATGCCAATCCTTGATAACCAAAAAATTCATTTGCTGATTTTCTGAGCTTCCTTGTGCTTTTTGCTCATCTTCAACTATTGAACCGTGTATTGGTGTTGAGCTATTGATAAGGTAATTTGACGAAAGCACGACATGTAGGAGATAAAATAAAGCAGGAATGACTGCAAAATAAGGTAGAGCTTTACAATCAATTTGATAGTATCTAATAGCGTTAAATTTAACAGATTTCATTTGTGTCATGCTCCTAATTATATGACGCGAATATGACTGTTTTATGACGTACAAACCGAATCGACAACACCTTCTATGGCAGTCTGAAAGTTTTTCGGTGATATTGATTCCAGTTTACTTGGCTACTTGCTCCGATAATTATTCCCCTCATTAAACGATGGCGTCCTTCGAGTCACTCACCCGTATCAAACTATGCTATGATAATGTCAAGCTAACCATTTAAATCAAGTTGTTATCGATTGATTTTAAACGAGTAATCCGTGTGTAGAATACCCCCGGTGTAGACTTTGCCTTTAAAAAACTTTCTGGCATTCCGATATATCGCAATATCTGAAATTGCATCTTATCTTATTTCAAACGTCGTAAAAACCTCATCGATTTCTATATCAACAAACTCAACTTGATCGACACGGGCAGTTACAGGGCCTTTATGACTCCATTCAATTAACTGATTAATCGGTTCATGATCAGCTTCAGCTACTATCTCAACCCGTCCATCAGGCAAATTCCTGGCAAAACCATTAACACCCAGTTGCTTAGCCTTCTTTTGAGTAAAGTAACGAAAATATACCCCTTGTACCCGACCCGAGATTAATAACTTAATTCGACGCGTCATACTTTATTTTCCAACAATAATGAATTTTTGGATTTCGAGAAAAGTCTTCTGGAATGGTCTTCGCAGTAATGTCATGAACATCATACTCAGACAAGGCCTCATTATCTATTTTAAATCGTCTAAAATTAGTCGAGAAATATAATACACCCTCCGGCGTTAACAAGCTCACCGCATTTTTAATCAACTGCACATGATCAATCTGGATATCAAACACATCGTCCATGCGCTTTGAATTAGAAAATGTCGGCGGATCAAGAAAGATCAAATCATAATGCTGACTATCGGCTTGACTCGCTTGATTAGCCAACCACTCCAGACAATCAGCCTGAATAAACGTATGCTCACCCGAATGCGTGTTTAACGCCAGATTATTCTTGGCCCATTGCAGATAGGTATTCGACATATCCACCGTTGTTGTCGATTTAGCACCACCCACAGCCGCATGAACCGTTGCACTATAGGGATTTTAGCCGAAGATCAACATGCCCTGGATTTATTAAAAAGCTGTTTTCCGGGTGGATCCATTACCGGTGCGCCTAAAATTCGTTCTATGGAAATCATTGAAGAACTGGAGCCCAACCGTCGTGGCATCTATTGTGGTGCGATTGGTTATATAGGTTTTAATGGCAATATGGATACTAATATCGCTATCCGAACACTGGTTCATTCTAACAACACCATTCGATTCTGGGCGGGTGGCGGCATTGTTTATGATTCCAAACTGGAAGAGGAATATCAGGAAAGCTTTGATAAAGCCAGTGCCATGCTCACCTTGTTAGAGCAACTAACAGAGAAACATGATAGTCATTAAACTGGGTGGCAGTCTCTCTCAGTCAGAGACCCTGGTTAGTTGCTTAGATCGACTGGAACAGCAGTATAACGATAAACCTGTCGTGATAGTACCCGGCGGGGGTGCCTTTGCCGATCAGGTCAGACTCGCTCAAGGGCGTTGGCAGTTTGACGATACCACTGCTCACCGAATGGCTATTTTAGCCATGCAACAAATGGGCTTGTTAATTCATGGTCTTAAAAGTCAGTTTACAATTGTTACCTCAACCCTAGACATTAAGCAGCGACTTAAAAAAGGTGAAGTACTCATCTGGTCCCCAGCTATTGATGAACTTGATAAAGCCTCTGTTCCTGCCTCCTGGGATATTACTTCTGATAGCCTGGCCGCCTTGTTAGCAAAAACTATTCAGGCTGATGAACTTATTCTGGTTAAATCAGCACGCATTGATAACAATCTGACTCTTGAGCAACTTGCAGAACAACAAATTATTGATCAAGGGTTTTGTCAGGTAGTCTTAGCAGCGACATTCAAAATAAACATTGTCAATCAACACGATTTTTAAGTCAGGCAAGTTCTGATGAGTTACGTATAACTTATTAAGCTTAACCTTTTAAAATGGTTGGCCTTTGCTAGTAAGAGAAAGAACGAGCTATCCAGCTAAAGATTGTCGTATCTCGGGAATAGGACAACCTATCCAGCAAAAGGTTGTCGTATCTTGGGGAAAGGACAATCTATCCAGCAAAAGGTTAATGTATTTAGACATTACGACTATGTATTAAGCTGAACGTTAATGTTTTACCAATGATTGCAAAAAAGAATGCTCAAATTTGTCCAATTGAAATAAACATCGAGTATACAGGAAAACGAAGATTTAAGTTTACTCTGACCCCAGTTATATTCACCATATTTATTAGAAACCTCGTTCAGATACCTGTTGTACTCGTAATAAGCAACACCAGTTAAGTTTTTACGCTGTTATTAAATAATTGATATGTTAATCATCACTTACCCACAATGACCTATTGACAAACAAGATCAAATAAAAAACCTGCCCTAAACAACCTAAACCTCATCAAACAAATCGTAAGTGATTGATTATTAATCAGGTAAGTTTATTGCACATTTATTACACAATCTAACTAAATTTAAGAAAAATTATGCAGTTAGAGAGTTACTCAATCACTAACTCACAGACTTATCCACAGCTTCTGTGGATAAGTTGGATGACTGGGAGAATAAGAGGTTTAAACGCTGTTCCCCCTTAAGGTATTTAGTACCTACATTTCTTTTTACAATTCAGATTCATCAATATTGGTCATTTTCATCAGTTGCTTTTGTAGGCCCATTTTTAATGCCGTGTCGCCATGAACTGGCACAGAAATACGTAGATTACTTCCTGATTTAGCATAAATACAGTGACTTCCGTTAATACGCTTTAGCTCCCATCCTTTAATTTCCATCAACCGACAAAGTCTTTTACCACTCATTGCCTTCAAACGGCTATCTCCATTACTCTGTCATTTCCGGTTATGGAAGCTTCATCAATATCAACGGCCAAACAACCTTCTACCGCTTCATAAATATTGCTCAATAATTCATCAAAAGTATCACCTTGTGTAACGCAACCCGGTATTGATGGCACTTCAGCCCAATAACCGCCTTCTTCCGCTTCGTGAATGATAACTTTAAGTTTCATATTAAGAGTCCTAATAATCTAAAATTTCTGTTGTATTGATACATTGTCCCAATAAATCGGAAATATCATCAAATTTAATGCTTAACACTGCGTATACAATGCAACACCCGGCACGGGTATCTCCAGTGCTGGGTATTACAATGAGTCAAACCCATCAATAGCGGTTAAACCACTAATTTTGTCACTATTGAGCAAAATGGCTGTTGACCTTGTGATGTAACCGCAGCGACTTGAATCTCATAAACAGCGCCTACCGTTAAATCCGATATAACAATACTGCTTTGAGTACTCACATAAGTGATCCATTCAGTTGTTCCTGCCAAACGAATCTGCCACCAGTAAGAGCCAGCATTGGGTACTGGTATACGTTTTGGATGGATGCTACCAGGAAAAGCACCATCGCTGACGGTAAGAGTATCTTTGCTGGGAATGCTGGGCTGTCTGGATACATTAAAACCACTACTTAAAATAGTGGTTTCATCTCCCGCTGCAATTCTATCGACATATCTTGCAAGCAGGATGAATTTTGCATCAACTACTTTCTCACAGTCATTTCTGATTGAAATAGCGGTATGTCCACCATCTTTAGCGCCCAGGATAGCGGCGTCAAAAGCGTTTAAGGCATCCAAAGCGTCAGCTAAAGGAACATCGGGGGCGGAAAAAGTTGCATTATTTGTCATTTTAACAATGACATTCCGGCAAAACGAGGCTTTTTCGACTATCGAAAGTCGGGTAAAAGTTGAAATGGCCTTAAATTTTCTCATAAGATTCTCCTTATGAATTAAATGCATTATTGGCGCAAGATCTAGATCGCACCAAAGATTAGGTTGATAATATTATCTTAGCCAATTCGAAACTAATCTTTAATTTATACATAGTCGTTTTGCCTGATTTACTCTAACTTAGATCACTATAGACCTATATTCCAATAATATGTAGGTTAATGAATATTATATTTCTTAGCATCACGTCGGGT